>NPIE01000410.1_pt3 | contig 221914 bp, 195 predicted proteins | sample 8637661 | NCBI WGS metagenome assembly NPIE01 (sample SAMN07420842, study PRJNA396082) | bioreactor metagenome | isolation source: sample BA12 brine-fed electro-methanogenic bioreactor BA | place: Japan: Kochi | collected 2016-12-09
AATTAAAAATATAATAAAAATAAATAAGTACAATATTAGATTAAATAGTTAATTTATTAGTTAATAATATTCTATAAATATGTAATTATAAATATTCTATGAATAGATCTGATTATAAAGTAATTTTAAATCTTATTTCTTCAAATGAGGGAGCACAACAAGGATCAATATAAGAAGAACATATTGAATAGTTTTCAAAATTTTCAAAAAGAGTTTTTAATTCACTTAAAACTTTTTCAATTTTTTCGTCTTCATAAATTCTAATTGTAGCAAGAAATCTTGGATCTCCTGATAAAATAGGCTTTATATTATTATTTTGAAGAATTTTAATTACTTCATTATTAATATCCATTTTAACCACAACAATAATAATTATAACAATAATATTAAATATCTTATAAAAAAATCAATTTTTAGGGTAGATAAACATTATAAAAATCAATAAGTTTACCTATAAAAAAATAGACATGCCCCTTTTCAATAATATAATTTTAAAAATGATTCAGTATTAATTTGAAAATGATTTAGTATTAAAATTTAATTACTTGTTTAACTTAATCAATGGAAAATCTTCTAAGTTAGTAATTGAATTTACAACATCAGTTTTTGTAACAATACCAACTGGAATCCCATCATCATCTATTAAAATTAACCTACCAATATTTTTATTATACATAGTTTCAACAGCATTAGCTACCTTTAAATTTTGATTAATAGTAACAACATCTTTTTGCATAATATCTTTAACAGTTAAAGACTCTTTAGATTGAGCTAATGCCCACACAATATCGCTTAATGTTAAAATTCCAATAATATTATTATTTTCAATTACAGGAGCTCCATCAATAACTTTTTCAGATAGAAGTATAGATGCCTCTTTAATAGTATCATCAGGATTTAAAAAGACTAAATCTAATGATGCAATCTCTTTAACAACTTTTTTAGGAATGCTTCTAATAGTAGTTGTATCTAAAAGAAGTATATTATCCATATCATCTCTACCAACGATTTCCCCAATAATCCCCAAATTATTAACAGGAGTTGGACCAATACGAACAGTATCTCCTAGATTTAAATCTTTAATACTGCCTAAAACTTTTATAGCTGCTTCACATTCCCCAGGATTTGGAATACTAGTAAATTCAATTTTAGCTACTGAAACTCCTTCAATAGGATTTCCTTCCTTAAACATTGGAACATTAGATTCATTATCAGTCACCGAAATATTTAAAGTATGATAAGCTTCAATAGTAGGTTTATATCCTCCACGAGGACCAGGAACTCCCTTAACCAGGCTCAAACTCCTTAAAGATTGCATTTGATTACGTATAGTCCCAGGATTTCTATTCATAACCTCAGCTATATCTTCACCTTTTATAGATTTTCCATCGGAAGTTTGATACAAGTTGATTAGTGTTTGAAGGATCTCTTTTTGTACAGATGTAAGCATTTTGCCACCAACTATTCCATTTTATTTCTAAAAGGATTTTCTGTTTAATATAACAAATATAACAAATATTCTAATATAAAAATACCCTACCTAACAAAATATTTTTAAATAATAAATATTTGAGTATATAAATGAGTTTATCATTAATATTAATTATAAAATATATAACTTAGTTATATAAATAGCTATTGTTTTTATAAAGAAAAAATTGTATTAAATAGGAATATAATTACAATAATAAATAGTAAATAAAATAATAACTACAAAAATAAAGTAATAACTTTAAAAATCTAATAAAAATAAAATAAATTATGAAAAATTATAAAAATGAAGCTTATGAAAATAAAATTCAAATAAATAAAAATGAAAATATGAATAAAAATCTAATAAAATAGAAATAAAAGATAAAAATATGAATAAATTAATAAAATTAAATAAAATTAATAAAAATAGAATAGAATAAAATAAAGATAAAAATATAAATAAATTAATAAAATTGAATAAAATTAATAAAAATAGAATAATAAAATTAAATAAATATAAAGTCTAAAATTTATAATAACTCTCTACTTCTAAATCACTAGGGATTTCAGTAGGATACTCCTCATTTATACAGCCTAAGCAAAGTTCTTCTGCCGGAATTCCAATTGAATCAACAAGGTCCTCAATAGAAATATAACCCAAAGAATCAACACCCAGTTTTTTCTTAATCTCCTCAACAGAATTATTAGCTGCAATCAATTCATCTTTAGATGCCATTGCTACACCATAATAACAAGGAGCTATAACAGGCGGGCAACCAATCATTAAATGAATTTCTTTTGCACCAGCTTCTCTTATAATCTCTATTAAAGATTCAGAAGTAGTTCCACGAACAATACTATCATCAACAAGAACAATTTTTTTACCTTTAAGTTCAGAAACCAATGGATTCATCTTTAATTTAACAGCTAACTCTCTTTCTTCCTGAGTAGGCATAATGAAAGTTCTACCAACATATCTATTTTTAATAAGACCCTCACCATAAGGAATTCCAGAAGCTCTAGAATATCCAATAGCTGCAGGAATAGAAGAATCAGGAACAGGCATTACAACATCAGCATCAATTGGAAATTTATCAAACAATGCACGACCAATATTGAGTCTAACTTGATAAACATTCTTTCCATCGATAGTACTATCAGGTCTTGCAAAATAAACATACTCAAACATACAATGAGAATTTTTAGTTTTATCAGCTTTAGAAATTATATGAGAATTAATCTTATTATCTTTAAAATAAATAATTTCTCCAGGCTTAAAATCACGTATAAATTTAGCCCCAATAACATCAAAAGCAACAGTTTCAGAAGCTACAATGAAAGTATCATCTTTTTCAGCAATAGCTAATGGTTTCATAGCAGCAGGATCACGAATAGCATAAAGATCACCATTAACTAAAATAACAAGAGAATAAGAACCCATAATTATATTAGATACATTTTCTAAGGTTTCAATCATATCAGAAGTTTTTAAAAACTCCCTCTTAATAAGATGACATAAAATTTCAGAATCAGTATCCGAAGTAAACTCAACACCTTCAGCCATTAATTCTCTTCTTAGCCTACCAGAATTGATTATATCTCCATTATGAGCTATAGCAATACTAAAATCATTAAAAGTAGTCACAAATGGTTGAGAATTTTCAAATTTTGATTGACCAGTAGTAGAATATCTTACATGACCAATACCAACTTCACCATTTAATTCATTAATAATGTCACCTTTAAAAGCATCAATCAAAAGACCCATACCACAGTGATGGCTTAAACCATTTTTATCACCATAAGTGCCTTCATTAATATTATCACTATTAAAAGTCGCCATTCCAGCAGATTCTTGACCTCTATGCTGTAGTGCATGCAAACCATAATAAATAGAAGATGAAACATCTATAGAAGAATTTTTAGAGTGGATACCCACAATACCACATTTATCTTTCAAATCACAATCTCCGTAGATTATTTAATAATTATATGATTATTTAATTGTCTGATTATTCAATTATTATTTAACTATTAATTATTTAATTATTATTTTATTAATAATTATTTAGTTATTATCTAATAAATTAATGAAAATTATTAATTAATAAAAAATATCAATTAATAAAAACATTATAAATATAATTATAAAAATAATTATAAAAATAATTATAAAAATTATTATAAAATATATTATTATAAAACATATCAAAATTATTATAATTAAAAATACTATAATATAAAAAATATCATAATAAAGATTATTATAATAAAAGTAATATTATAATAAAAGTAATATTTTATAATATAAGTAATATTATAAAAATTATTATAATATAATATTTTCATTTTTCTAATATAAATATTTTTAATATTATTCAATTAAAGTTATTTAATTTAGTTATCATTTATATAGAATATTCAACATTTACATATAATAATTTTAATATGACAAACAATAGACACAAACCTAAAAAGCAAATAGAAACTTAAAAAATAGGTTAAAAGTTATAAAAGCTGTTAAAATTGAAAATAAAGAGAAAATAAAAAATAAAAATATTAATCCCAAAAATTCTGAAACTGGTCAGTTATATTATAATCAGTATCATCATTCTCATCAGCATTATCATATTGATTATTATTTTTATCTTTCATATTACTATTTTTATATCTATCATCATAACTACTTTCTTTATATCTATTTTCATCAAGAACTTCATCATATTTATTTTCATTATTTATATTATCCTCGTATTTGTCCTCTTCATAGCTATCATCATTATACTTATTATCATCATAGCTATCATCATTATACTTATTATCATCATACTTATTTTTAAAGTTGTTTGAATTAAGATTATTCTGATGATAACCAGTACCCTCATTATTCTTTTTATAATACTTTATAATTTCTCTTTGAAGTTCATCATTATCATTTTCAACAAATATTAATGCAGTTTTAACAATTTTAAGCCAATCAATTGCATCTTCCTTAGAAATAGCTCCAATATATCCCTGACCAACAATTATATTTTCAGGATTAAATTTATTAGTAGCTATAACCACTTTTTCAACTTCATCATCAGTTAAAGTAACATTAAAAACATCAACCCACAATTCTGTAATTGGGAAAACTTCTAACAAATCTTTAGTATGAATATTAGAATATCTAGATTTAAAATCAGTGAAATCAAGTTTAATTTCATCAATATGGTCATTTAGATCTTTAATCTCATTATTCAATTCAAAATTTTCATTTTTAAGCTGATTAATCTCTTTAACAAGCATATCATTTTCAAGAGATACCTTATCATTTTCATCTTTTGATTTATCAAATTCAATGCCTAACTTAAGAAGTTCTGATCTAACCTGATTAATATTAGTTATATCAAAAATAGAAGCAAGTCCTGCTCTAATAATTGAATTTTTAATCTCATTTTCAACATTTTTTATATCAGTTATCTCAATATCTCTAGCTTTTGGAAAACTTAAATATTCAACATAGTTAAAATCATTTTTTAAAGCATGATAAAAATTTGAAAATGAATTTTTTCCATTTTCATCAGAATGAGTAGCTATAAGAATAATATCTGCACCTAAAACAGCATTTTTAGCTATTTCAACATTTTGTGTGGTGATAATAGAAGAAATGATAATATTAAAATCATTGAATAAATTTATATTTTTTATAGCCTTTGATAGGAATTCTGAATCCTCAGGTCCATCTACAATAATTCTAACATCAACTGGTTTTTGATTATCATTTTCATCAATTTTCTGATTGTTAATTTGGGAAATATTCCTAGTATCATTGGAATTTTTATCGTTTATACTAAAATCAGAAAATTTATTATTAACCTTAAAATTAGAATTTTTAGAGTTAATAATTAATGAATCATAGTCTTTAGATTCAATATCTTCATTATTAATAGTTTGGATTATATGATTAATATTATCTTCATTATTAAAATCCATTTAATCCACCATACTTTTAATTATATTGTTCTTAATTATGATATTCTTAATTATAATATTCCTAATTATAATATTTTTAATTATATGAATATACTACTTAGATAATTAATATAAGTATTTAAATCATTAGTATACCTATTTAAATATTATTTTTTATAATATAAATAGGTTTTTTATTAAAAATTAAAATATTAAGATTTTTAAAATAATTAAAGAATAAAAATACCAATAAATAAAAAAACTAAACAATAAAAATTAAACAATAAAAACATTATAAAAAAAATGATAATATCTAAAATGATAATATTATAAAAAATAAATATTAAAGAATATAAATAAAAATAAATTAAAAATAACTAGATTATCTTAATCTTTGACCAGTTATTGATTTTTTATTTTGCCAGCTGTAACTTCTGATTCTTTTAGATTTTCCAAATCCACAAGAAGCACAAACTTTTTTACGGACATGGTAAGCATTTCTTCCACATCTTCTACAACGTATATGGGTCTTTTTATTCTTTTTACCCATTGAAGGTGTTCCTTTCATTATTATCTCCTCCTTATTTAAATTAATTACACTGATTATATTATATGCTTAATGATATACTTGATAATCAAAATAAGATAGAATTAGATATTTATAGAAAAACTATAAATTCATTAACTTAAAGCTAAAACTAAATAAATTTATTTAAAATAATTAAAGTAGCTTACTAATGTAAGATATAGCATAGCTCAAGCTAATATAATTCTAAAATATAAAATACTTATATAAACAATTGAAAATTATATAAACTTTTTATCATTATAAAATTTGATTAAAGTTGTATATAAATGTTCATGTATAATAATGCGATAATATAAAGACGATCTTATATAATTATATGTTACTAATAATACCTATATAGCAATAGAAAAACTAAGGTGAAATATAAACTATATTATCCCCTCTAATAAGAACAGTTCCAAGTCTTCTTGTAACTTCTCCTTTTTCTAGCTCTTCAGCATCATTAAGAACTAAGTTCATATGTAAGTCGAAACTTTTTAGTATTCCTCTGAATTCTCTATCTCCTTTTAGTTTTATTAAAACTGGAGAGTTGGTTGCTTTTCCTAATGCATCAAGTGGTCTTTGAACATAACCTTGTTGTCCGCTCACGTTAATCACCTATTAAATATTATACCATATTAATTATAATTTAATTTATATTTAAATTTAACTATTAAATAGCTATAAAATCATCTAATTTTGATAGTATCCATATTTATAGAATATAATTGAATATTTTTAATTCTATTAAATATCAATCTCCAAAAAAGCTTTATAGATAATTCTTTTATTCTTAATTATTTAATATAATTGTTATTTGTTGTTAAGTTATATATAAAGATTTTGATTATATAAATATAGTCTTTTTAGAATAATTAATTAGTTAATATCCTATTATTTATCAGATTTAATATACTCTGGAATTTTAACTATAAAATTATCGATAAATAGCAAAAAGTAAATAATACTACTACCAGATGAGAAAAAATAGGATAGAATCAAAGCCATAAATGCGATTAATGGGAAAAGAAGTGCAGTTCTCTTTTTATAATTATAATCTTCAAAATCACTTAAAAATCCTTTTTTATCTGCATAAATATACTGAGATAATAATAAGATACCAATAAATAATAAATTTATATGAAATAAATATCTAAAAATTGCAAATTCTGATCCAAAGTCACTGATCAAAGGATATGTAACAGGAACTAAAACAACAAACATTAAAATTAATAATGTCAACCACATGAATATTTTATCCATCTTCTCTAAATTATGAAGTAAAAATCTTATCTCAATCCAAATAGATCCTAAAATTAAAAAACAAAGAATAAATAAAAATAAATCAATCGTAAATCCCTGTAAATATGAATTCAATTGAAGCATTGAAATCAATTCATTTTTAAGTGGAACATGAATAGCTAAAACTAAAATTGTCATAGCAACAGCAAAAATTCCATCTGTAATAGCTTCAGCACTAGCTGTAGATACAAAATCTCCTTCATCAGTTTTCTCAAAAATAGTTTTCATAATTTCACTCATATAATTTTTTTATAAATTAAAATAAAGATAAGTTACAATAATAAAATCCTCTTTTAAATAAATATAATTAATGTAAATATAATGATAAATATATAATAAATATATAATAAATTAATGATAAATAAATTAGTGATAAATATAATAATAAATAAAAAATTTTATAAATAAAATATTTTAATAAAGATAATAATTTAAAAATTTAATAAATATAATAATTAAAAATTTAAAAATATTATATAATCACAAATTTAGTTTTCATTGGATAATTTAAGAAGTAAAGAATCTGAAAATTTAACATCAAAATTATTAAAATCATTTAAAATAATATCTAGATGATTTAATCCAGATTCAGTTATTTTATAAATACCTCCATCCTTTTCTAACCAATTATTATCTATCAAATGGATAATAATCTCATCAAAATTACTATTAAAATCTAAATCTTCGTTTGGTAATAAATCAAGTTCTGATATAACAGGAATATAATTATCTTTAAATGTCTCATTAAATGATTTAACTAATTCTTCCTGAGTATTAAGATCTTTATTATGAACTGAAAATAAAATCCACAGCCTAAATGTTTCTAAATGATTAATATTAACATAATCTCCGAAAACAGTTTTATATTTAGAAAAATCAGTTTCTTCACCATCATAAGAAGATTTAGCATCTCTTAAAAGACCAAAAGCATCTCTTAAAATTCCAAAACCAATAAAGATACCTACAATTGCATCAACCCAAAAAATATTAAATAAAGATAAAACAGCTCCAATTATAACAGCAGAACCTATAAAAATATGATTTTTAGAATCAACAGATTGAGAAATAATAGTTAAATTATTAAAAGATCTTCCTACATGACGTTGGTACACAAATAAGCCAATAGCAAATAATATTGCAATACCTTCAACTGCAACAACCAAAGGCACCTGATTAATTGGGCTAACAGTATTATTTAAAATTTCAATTATCCTAGTTATAGATTCATAAACAGCACTAAAACCAGCTATAAATAACATAAATATAACTAGTATCGTACTTAGAAACTCATGATGAAACTTAATCCCAAGCCAAACAAAAAATGCAGAAATAGTATCAGTTATTGCATCCAGACCATCTGATATTAGACCAACACTTCCACTAATAAAACCTGTGGATAATTTTAAAACAGCTAAAAAGAAATCAATGAAAATATTATTTCGAGCAACAGCATTAGTATTAAGTAAATATTTATCAATCTCTTTACTTCTTTTTTTCATTGCATTAACAAGATATTTACCCTTTTTTTGACCAAATTCAGTTAATTTATAAGTTTCATCATCTATCTTCTCAACCAAACCAAAATTAATCAAGCGATTAAAATTGTTCAAAGAACCCATTTCTCCAGCTTCAACTTCTATTATAGTTTTACTATCTACAGAATCTCTTTTAAAAAAATATCTTGTTCTCTCTACACTATCAATTATCGAATTTAAAAAAGATTTATCTTTTTCATTCCATTGTTGATACCATATCGATGAAATAAAAATAATTGTTTTATCATCAACTTGAGTTGAACTTAATGGGCCTTCAACATATAAAGCCATTAGAATGAATTTATCAAAACCTACTAAAGTTTTGCCATTAATTTTCATAATAACCCCCGCATTATTATAAATTCTAAATTAATACTTTATCAACTTAATATATATAGTTGTAAAAGATTATATAAAGTTTTCTATGTATTTCAATCATATATAAATATCACAGCTAAATACAATAAAAAAATAACTTATAATATAACATAAAAACTTATAAATAATTTATATAATAAGCTTATCTATTTAATAAAAACTTTAAAAATATAATAAAAATTCAAAAAATATCTATACTATAAAAAACTAATTATATATATAATAATAAGCATGAAAAAAAGATTATTAATTAATTTATCAGTAAATACATCATATATAGTAATTTTATTAAAAATCAATTAAATTGATTAAATAATTATTTATTGATTAAACAGTGTTAAAAATTACTTAAATATTTATTAAATAATTGAATATTGATTATATACAAAATAAAGTATTGAAAATCAATTATTATACTAATTGAATACAGAATAAGGTGTTTATTTTGAAAGTAAAGCAAAGACATCATCTGAAAAAAAAGAAATTGAAAGAATTGAAAAGAGATTTAGGAGAATACTCTACAATAATTCCAAATAACTCTAATGTAGAATATTTAGAAGTAGATCCAAATCCTTTTATTCTTATTGATGGGCAACCATACATAATAATTATTGATGAAAAACCATTTCCAACCTTGAAAGCTGCTTTAGAAAATGAAATTGGAGGAAAAAAAGTCGTCGTTGATATGGGAGCAATCAGATTTGTGACAAATGGTGCTGATATAATGAGTCCAGGAATAGTAGAAACAGATGAAAATATCAAACAAAATGATGTTGTCATAATTGTTGAAGAAACACATAAAAAACCATTAGCTATAGGTATTGCAAAAATTACTGGTGAAGAAATGGTCAATAACGATTCTGGAAAAGCTATTCAAAATATTCATTATATTGGTGATGATATTTGGAATCTTGAAATATAATCTTTTGAAACCTTGAAATATAGTAATTTTTAAACCTTAAAATATAATTATTTTGGAATCTTAAGATATGATTTTTTAGATTTTAAATATAGAGATATGATTTTTTTAAATTTTAAATATAGATGTTTTAAATATAATTTTTAAATCTTAAAATATAGTTCTTAAAATATGTTTTTGAAAGTGATAAAATGGTAGAATTAAGATATGGTGCTGGGAATATTTTTAATAAAGATGTTCATAAAATCGGAATAATTGCACTAGGCTCACATTTAGAAAATCACGGACCTGCATTACCTATTGACACTGACGCTAAAATAGCTGCATATATAGCTTTTCAAGCTTCTTTAGAAAGTGGAGCTAAATTTTTAGGAATAATTTATCCTGCACATGAAATCGAAGAAATAAATCATGGGATACATTATAGTCTTAATGAATTAGCTGAAAATATAATAAAAACCTTAAAATCCGCTAAAAAATACTTAAATATTGAAAAAGTAATTATTGTTAATGCACATGGAGGAAATATCCCATTATTTCAATGTTTAGATAAAATTGAATCAGAAATTCCATTAGATATTGTAATTATTAACAATACTGTAATTGAAAATGAAGGTCCTCATGGAGGTTCTGGAGAAATATCCATGGGAAAAGTTCTCGGAATTCTTAATGAAGATGAACTAAATAATCAATCCAATATTAAAGTATTTGGTGAAGTTGGATTAAGCGAATTTAAAGAGGCTAGAAAAAAAGATCCTGGAATTGAAGAAGGTGCCAAAGAAATAGAAGATAATGGAGTTTATCTTGACGTATCTTATGGAAAACAGATACTAAACTTAGCAGTGAACTCAGTTTTACTTGATGTAGAAAAATTATTAGACTACTAAAAAATAAAAGTTAAAAAAGTATTAATTGAAAGAATCTGATAAAAATATTAGATAAAAATCGTAATAAGAAAAAGTATTACTATTATAAATTAAATTATTAATATTAATCCATTAATATTAAAAAAGTTGGGATTTATCATGTACTTTGTTGGTCTGTGTTAGATTCCCCATTTTCATTATTATCATCATTATTGTTTTGATTATTGTTTTGATCATTGTTATTGTTTTGATTATTATTAGAGCTATTTTCATTATTAGAACTAGAATCAGAATTTTTTTCTTCATTGCTAGTTTGATAATTATTAGATGAACCTGAATCCTGGTTTGAATTATCTGCAATATCAAAACTAAAAGGATTAGAAGAATTTGTATCTCCTGAATTATTATCCAAACTAGAAAAATCTATTCCAAAAAATTCTCCAGTAGAAAAACCTACAACAGAGCTAACTCCAAAGGCAACGAATGCTACTATAAATATAACAACCACATTAGCTAGCCTACTTTGACTCATAATATCACTTGAATAAAAATAACTTGATTTTAAAATATTAGATTGAATATAGTAAATATAAATATAATAAATATATGTTAAATATAATAAAATATATGTTAATTAGATAATTAAAATATTAAATTAATATTACTTAATATATAATAATACTTAATATAAATTAGATTACTATATATAGATTTCTATATAACTATATTCAATATTATTTTATTTATAATTATCCCTTAAAGCAACTTAAAAATAATAATAAACTTAGAAATAATAATTTATATAATATAGTTTTATTATAATAGTCTAGTTATTAATAATATATTTATAATAATAATTTAATCTATAAATTTTATAAATATTTTGATTTATAAACAAATTAACAAATATTTAGATTATTTTTTGGTTGAAACAATGAAAATAAAATTTGATAAAAACTAGAATAATTGATAAAAATGAGAACAATTGATAAAAGTTATAAAACAACATTAGAAATAAAAAGATCACAATTTGTATGTAGAATTTTTCCTGCAAAAGATTCAAAAGAAGCAAAAAAAATTATAAGCTGTATATCTGAAAAATATAAAGACGCAACACACAATTGCTCTGCATATATAGTTACTGATGATGAAGGCTATGACGATGATGGAGAACCAGGAGGAACAGCTGGAAAACCCATGCTAAACATATTGAAAAAAAATGGATTAGCTAATATTGTAGCTATTGTAACAAGATATTTTGGAGGTGTGAAACTTGGAGCAGGAGGATTAGTAAGGGCCTATGGAAAATCTGTTTTAGAAGCTATAAAAAGTTCAAAAATCATTGAAATGGAAAAATATAATATATACGAAGTATTATTTGAATATTCTAATATAAAATCGATTGAAAATGAAATTAGGTCTAGAAATATAAATATATTAAATAAAGAGTTCAAAGAAAAAGTAAATTTTAGAATAGCTCTTAAAACAAATGATAATATTAAACATTTTCAAGAAAAAATTAAACAAAATGGAAAAATAAATTATCTAAAAACTGAATATCTTAATAAATTAGATTAATCTTAATAAATTAATCAATGAAAAATAAAATTATTTTTATAATAAAATTATTTTTAGGAATTATAAAAATAATAAAAATTTAAAAAAGATAAAAAATAAGAATAAAAAATAAGAATAAAAATAAAGAATAATTAAAAAAAACCACTAATAATAGAATTTATCCAGTGGATTCTTGTCCAGAACTTCCACCATTATCAGATCCAGAACCTGAATCTGAGTCAGAACCTGAATCAGGAGGTAAAGGTTCTTCATTAGGAGTTTGTTCATTTTGTGAATCTGATTGTGAGCTTCCACTACTACTACCACTATAATCATTAGAACTATAACTCTGTGTTGAAACTTGAGAAGTAGTATTATTAGTAGAATTATTAGTATCCAAAGCTGTAGTATTATTAGTTTGATTTAAATTATTTGCTGTATTAAAACTACCACTTATGAACATAATCACACCTATACCTGCAATTACAATTACTGCAATAGCAACAACTATAACCAAGGTAAGTTTATTTTCATCCATAAAATCACCTATAAAAATTATTAAAATAAAATTTGTAATTCATAACATAAATATATGTAAATACAACTATATGTATTGATAATAGTATAAATAGATATCCTAAAATAAATAGAAATTTTAAAATAAATAGATTTCTAAGATAAATAACTATCTTAATAAAATACTTATCTTAACAAACATCTATCTAAAATAAATAAATTCTAAAATTATTTATATCATTACAATCTCATTTCTTTTTCTTTCTCTTTAACAAGTTTTAGTCCAAGTTCACTAAGTTTAAACTTTTGAACCTTACCACTAGCAGTTAAAGGAAAATCACCAACAAAGAAAACATGTTTAGGAACCTTATATCTAGCTATCTTTTCTAAAGCATAATCACGAATATCCTCTTCTTCGAGACAAGATCCCTCTTCTTTAATAACAAATGCACCAACAATTTCCCCATACTTTTCATCAGCTATCCCAGCAACTTGAGCATCTTGAACACCATCTATCGTATATAAAAACTCTTCAATCTCACGAGGATATATATTTTCTCCTCCTCTAATAATCATGTCTTTTTTACGACCTACAATAGTATAATATCCTTCTTCATCAACAGTAGCTAAATCTCCACTATGTAACCAGCCATCATCATCAATAACTTCTTTTGTTTTATCAGGCATTTTATAATAGCCTTTCATTACATTATAACCCTTACAACAAATTTCACCAGTTTCACCAGGTTTTAATTCGATATTTGTATCAGGATCAATTATTCTGACTTCAACGTCATCAAAAGCTACACCAACAGTATTTGCCTTTCTTTCTATAGAATCATCAGCACTTGATTGTGTCATTCCAGGAGAAGATTCAGTTAAACCATAAACGCTAGTTATTTCAGTCATATTCATTTTATCCATAACTTCTTTCATAGTTTCAATTGGACAAGTTGAACCTGCCATAATACCAGTCCTAAGACTAGACATATCAAACATATCAAACATTGGATGAGTTAACTCTGCAATAAACATTGTTGGAACACCATGAACAGCAGTACATTTTTCTTTTTGAATAGCAGATAAAACTAAAAGAGGATCAAAAAGCTCAACCATAACCATAGTTCCTCCATGAGTCAAAATAGCTAAAACACCTAAAACAATACCAAAACAATGGAAAAGTGGAACAGGTATGCATAAGCGATCTTCTTCAGTGAATTTCATTCTATGGCCAATACCATGCCCATTATTTAAAATATTCCTATGAGTTAACATTACACCTTTAGGAAAGCCAGTTGTTCCAGATGTATATTGCATATTAATAACTTCATTATTATCAAGAGTAGCCTTAACTTTGTTTAACTCATCATCACTTTGATGTTTACCAAGAAGCATTAACTCATTAGTGTTATACATTCCTCTATGCTTTTCTTGGCCAACATATATAACAGACTTCAAATGAGGGTATTCAGAAGAATTTAGTCTACCTCTAGGGTGTTTTTTTAGCTCAGGAACTAAATCATAAATAGTTTTAATGTAATTAATATCACGAAAACCATCGATAATAGCTAAAGCTTTCATATCAGATTGTTTCAATATATAATCTAATTCATGGCTTTTATAAGCAGTATTAACAGTTACAAGAACTGCTCCAATTTTTGCTGTTGCAAATAGAAAAGTTAACCAATCAGGAACATTTTTAGCCCAAATACCAACATGATCCCCTTTTTCAATACCAATTGAAAGTAGGCCTTTAGCTAACATATTAACTCTTTCATTAAATTCTTTGTATGTGAATCTTAAATCCCTATCAGGATAAACTAAAAATTCACGATCTCCTTGAGCTTCAACCTGTTTCTCAAAGAATCCTCCTATAGTGTCTTCAGAAAATACCATAAAATCACACAGTTTCTTTGTTTAGTTTATTTTTTATTAGTAAATTAATTTAATTATTCTCAAAGTATTATTCAAAGTATTGTTATATCAAAGTTTTCCAATTTCTGCTTCATCAATTAAATGTTTTCTTAATTTTTCTTTAATTTCATTAGGAATAGGTACAGATTTCTTCTCAATAAAATTATAATGAACAATAACTGCTTTACCTTTAGATTTAAGTTCACCATTTTGCCAAGCCTCATGTCCTGTAGTAAATGAAGAGTTTCCAATTTTTAAAACATAAGTTCTAATTTCAACATCTTCTCCAAAATACATTTGAGAAACAAAATCAAATTCAGTACGAACCATTATTAATTTCCATTTCTCATAACTAAGATCTAAATCAGGAGTAAAATACCTAAAAATTCCATTTCTTCCAATTTCAAACCAGTCAGCTACAACAGTATTATTAACATGCTTTAATCCATCTATATTGCCAAATCTAGGTGTTACACAATCTTTAAACATTATTATCACTAGTTATTGTAAGTTATTTTACTATTACCATATTTATCAGTTACCATACATCAGCTACTATATCTAATATTATGGTAACAAATTCATTAAAAATATCATAAATCATTTAAATATCCTAATTATGTTAAAATTATATTTAAATAAGATTAATTATTATGTTTAATTACTTAGTATTATACTTGTACATTAATTAGTATATTTAATTATAATTAATTATAATTAAAAAGGAGTATAAACAACAGCTAAAATCTTAGAGATCTCGCCATTATAAGAATGTAAATGATGAGGAATTATTGAATCATAGTAAATACTATCACCTTTAGATACAATAAAAGAATCTTGACCATATTTAACTTCAATTTCTCCTTCAAGAACATAGATAAACTCTTCACCTTCATGAGAAGATAAATTAAATTCTCCATTTTCTGTATGAACATCTATAATAAATGGCTCCATATTTCTATCATTTTTACCTGCACCTAAAGAATGAAATTCTAAAGCACTTACATCGGTCTGATTTTCTTCACCAGAAAAATAAACAACACTATTAGTTTCACCATTTTTAACAATTAATGGACCGTTTTGAGGAGCATCATCGAGGAATGTTCCTAAACGAACTCCTAATGCTTTAGCAATCTTAGTAATTGGAGTTAAAGAAGGTACAACATCTCCACTTTCTATGCTGTTTATAAGTTCTAGGCTTACATTAGTTTCTTTAGATAATTCTTCCTTTGTAATTTCTCGAGACTCTCTTAAATTCTTTATTTTAGCCCCGATTTCATTCTTATCAACCATTTTATCATCTCATCAAAATAGATTAGTTCAATTAATAAATAAATCAAAGTATATCAATACAATAGATTGATTATAATTAATATATGACATAATTAATATACACAGTTAAAATACTATATACATAAATACAATATAAATTAGTATAAATTAATATAAATTAGTATAAATATAATATTTGATATATATTCTACAGAATATAATATTATATAAAAATCATATTATATAATAACATAATGAATAAGCTATATTAAGATGTAATATACAATCTCCTTAAACCAAATAAATAATAATATTACTACTAATCTAAAGAAAAATTAGTTACATTTTTTATATTAGTAATATTTGTTTTATTTGTATTATTAGTTTTATTAGTAATATTAGTACTATTAGTACTATTATTAACTTGAATAATTAGTTGATTTGCTGTTAATGCTGTGAAATCTCCATCAGCTACTGCTATTAACTCATTACTCTCATTATTTTTAGTAATATTTAACATTCCTAAAATCAAATCACCATTAGTAAATGATGCTGCAACAGTACTTAAACCAAATGCTAAAAGAGCTATTAAAAATATAACCATAAAATTTCCTTTTTTAATTGGAGTCAATTTATCACCATTACATTAACCATGTATAATACTAATTTAATAATATTAAAATATGCTAATTTTAAATATTAAAATATACTAATGTTAGTTATAATATTTAACTATTATCATTAATTTTATTCTTATTAATATTTATATTTATTACATTAAACCTTAAATCTGAATTAAATCTGAAATACTATAAGATTATAATATTAATAATTAATTTGATTAATCTAATATAATATTATTAATAAAATTAATTAATCTATATAATATTATTAATAAATTTAATATATTTATTTTCACAAAAATTCAGAATAATCTTAGATAAAATAAAAAAAATAGTAATTTTAAAATAAATTTTAATAAATTTTCTTAAATTTAGTATAATTATCTCAAAATTTAACAGAAGTTATTAAAATATTTAGTAAAACCCTATTATTTTTATATAATTATTAAAAATTTTCATTATTATTAAAAATTTATCATAAAATTATTATAATAATTATACTTATTTTTAAATAATTTATAGACAAAACACCAAAAAATTTATATATAAAAAGATTCAATTTAATTATATAGGAAAAGGGTTTCCTATTTCCTATAGTGAAAGTATATGAAAAAGAGATAAAATTTTATTAAATTATGATAAATATTGAGAATCAAATTGAATATTGAGAATTAAATGAATATTTAGAATTAAAATGAATATTGAGATTAAGTGAATATTAAAAAACTAAATTAAGTATTTTTAATAAAGAAACTAATAAAATCATTCCTCATTGTTTTCTAGATAAAAATAGAGAAAAATCAATAAATTATATTTTAAGACCCTAATAAAATCTCACATTAAATTTAATAAAATCAAATTATCTCTTTTTTCATAGCTTATAAAAAAATAAATTAAATAAAATAATGAATTAAATGAAATATAAAAGTTGAATTGAATATAATTAATAAAATTATAAATAAATCGAATTATATTAAATTATATTAAATTAAGTTTAGTCACATTTAATTATAATTAATTATTTTTAATTATATCTAATTTAAACAATGTATTTTCATGGTTAACTTTCACTATAAAAAAATAAATTTAAAAAATAAATGTAATAAGGTATTTACTTAACAAGATATTTAATACCTAAAAATAACAATAGATAAAGAGAAATAGATAATATGGTAGATATATTGAACACAGGAGATACTGCTTGGATACTTATTTCCACAGTTTTAGTACTTTTAATGAGTATTCCAGGTATTGCCTTTTTTTATGGTGGATTAGCAAAAAAGAAAAATGTTTTAAATACAATGTTTTTAACTCTGATTGCATTTGCAATTGTAAGTATAATATGGGTAATCTATGGATACCAATTTGCATTTGGTGCAGATATTAATGGATTGATAGGATATCCAGCAAACTTACTTATGAGTGGAATTGGTATAAATGATGTAAGTGGATCAATTCCTTCAATACTGTTTGTTGCATTCCAATTAACATTTGCAGGACTTACAGCTGCACTTATTTCAGGAGCTGTAATTGGAAGAATGAAATTCTCTGCATGGATAGCATTCATTGTTGTATGGATTAGTGCTGTATACATCCCAATTGCCCACTGGGTATGGGGTGGAGGATGGTTAATGCAGATGGGAGCACTTGACTTTGCAGGTGGAACCGTAGTTCATATATCATCAGGTATCTCTGCATTAGCTCTAGTATTAATACTTAAAAGTAGAAAAAACAAAACATTATTACCTCATAACTTAGGATACTCAGTTCTTGGTGCAGCATTCCTTTGGTTCGGTTGGATGGGATTCAATGGAGGATCTGCTTTAACTGCAGGAGGACTTGCAGCATCAGCATTACTCGTAAGTAATATCGCAGCTGCGGTTGCACTTGTTACATGGGTATGTATTGATACAATTAAAGAAGGAAAACCAACTGTACTCGGTGCAATATCTGGTGCAATAGCAGGTCTTGTTGCTATTACTCCAGCAGCAGGATTTGTAGATGTAAGTGGAGCAATAGTTATTGGTATTGGAGCTTCAATTGTTTCATATTTCGCAATCACATATCTCAAACCACGTTTAGGATACGACGATGCATTAGATGTATTTGGAATTCACGGAATGTCTGGTATTTGGGGGGCAATAGCTACTGGAATATTCGCTGCACCATTTATTAATGAAGCAGCAGGATTGTTATATGGTAACCCCGGACAAATAACTATCCAGATAATTGCAGTCATAGCAACCATAATTTATGCCTTTGTAGTAACTATCATAATTGCAAAAATTATTGATCTAACCATGGGTCTAAGAGTAAAAGAAAAAGATGAAGTTGAAGGATTAGATACAAACCTTCATGAAGAATCTGGATATATGTTATAACTAATGGTAAATTAAATAACTTAATTAAGTAACTTAAGAAACTTAATAGATGAATAAAAGGATATGAGTGATAATTAAGTTACAATTATTAAGTAAATTGATAATTAAATGATATTAAGAGGATAAAATATGAAAAGAGTTGTAGCTATAATTAGACAAGAAAAGCTAGAAGATGTTAAAAGTGCTCTTGTTTCTGCTGGCTGTGAAGGTATGACTGTAAATGAAGTTAAAGGTCGTGGAAAACAGCTTGGAATCAAAGAAAGTTATAGGGGTTCAAATTATTGCATAGATTTAATACCAAAAACACGAATTGAACTTGTAATAAAAAAAGAAGACCTAGAAGAAGTTTTAAAAACAATTCAAGAATCAGCTCGAACTGGCGAAATAGGTGATGGTAAAATATTTGTTTCACCTGTAGAAGAAGTCGTGAGAATAAGAACTGGTGAAAATGGTAGAGAAGCGGTTTAAGTGGAAAATAAATAAGAAAAATTTGAAATGAGAAAAAAACAATTTAAAGTAAAAGATAAATCAATATATTGACAAATATAAGGGCTAAATGGAGCTGAATAAAGTTGTGGAACCTATCTACACAAACATTATAATATTATTAATAGTTTCTGTAATTACAGCAATTATTATTAATATTATTAATACACATGAGAAAAATTCTATTGATAATAATAAAAATTAATAATTAATAAAACTAATAAAATTAGTTAAAACTTATTTAGTTAAAACTTATTATTAGTTTAAGGTTAATATTTTATTAATATTATTAATAAAAAGAATTTTTCCCCTATTTTTTATTTTTACCTATTAAAAAATTAAATTTTAAGAAATAACTCATTTTATTATAAAAATAATTCATTTTAATAAGAATTATTAATATTCTTTCTAAAAATTATCAAATTAAAACTATAAATTAAAACATTATTTTATTAAAACATTATTTTAAAAATTTAAAAATAATATTATCAATAATAAAATAATATTATCAATTATAAAATAGTTTGATTAATTATATATAATCTCAAAATAAAAGATACACTTAATGATAATTCTCAAAAGAGCAAAAAAATCATGGGAAATGTACCCAATTGGAAGTCCTAAAGGAGCATTAAATACAAAAAGAACTCCTGAATTTATAGGAACACTTAAATTTAAAGAAACTTCCAAAGGATTATCAATAAACAAGTTTATAGCTAAATATCCTAATGATGAAGATAAATTACTTCCTCCAGGAGAAGCTATGAAATTACTTAAAACACAAGTAGTATTTTTAGCATCAAAAGATGAAAAAATAGAGAATTTCCTTAAATCCCATGGTATAAAAACTCGTTTTACAAAAATATGTTCACACTGCACATATGAAGGAAATATAACAATAATAAACAGTAAATTTAGTTATGATTATCATAATCAGTTGATTTGTAAAGTTTGTGCAGAAGATACTATAAAAAGAGAGCTAAAATTACAAGGATATGATAAAAAATCTTATAAAAACTTTAAAAAGATTTTAAATAAAACTGGAAGCTTAAATGAAGTTTTAAAAATAATAGACCATAAATTTGATCCTTTATCAAATCCAAACTTAACTTTATTTGATGAAATTAAGGTTAAAAAAACAAAAATTCCAAAAATACCCATATCTAGACTTAAGATTCCAAAAAAGTTTAAAAAAATATTGGATGAGGATAATAACAATCATCTATTGCCAATACAATATTTAGCTATAAAAAATGGGTTGATGAAGGATAAAAACTTGCTTGTTGTTTCAGCTACAGCAAGTGGAAAGACACTTGTAGGAGAATTAGCTGGAATTCCAAAAGCAATGAATGGTAAAAAATTTATATTCTTAACACCTCTTGTTGCACTAGCTAATCAAAAATATCGAGATTTTAAAAAAAAATATGAACCACTTGGACTTAAAATTTCAATAAAAGTTGGAATGAATCGAGTGAAAGCAAAAGAAGAAATTAAACTTCCAGAATCAAAAATAAATGATGCAGATATTATTGTTGGAACATATGAAGGAATAGACTTTTTACTTCGCTCTGGAAAATCATCAACATTGAAAGAATTAGGAACTGTATTGATCGATGAAATTCACACTTTAGATGATGAAGAAAGAGGAATAAGGCTAAATGGGATGATAAAAAGAATAGAAAATATTTATCCCAAATCCCAAATTATTGGTTTATCTGCTACTATTAAAAACCCAAAACAACTAGCCAATGAATTTAATATGGACTTAGTAGAATATGACCAGCGTCCTGTTCCACTTAAAAGACATCTTGTTTATGTAAGAAGTGATATAGAAAAGAGAAACCTGATTAGAAAGCTAATTTTAAGAGAATATAATAATAAATCTTCCAAAGGATTTTCAGGTCAAACAATAGTATTTACAAACTCCAGAAGGAAAACTCATCAAATTTCTGATTATTTAACAAAAAAAAGGATTAAGTCAGCAGCATATCATGGAGGACTATCCTACTTTAAAAAAGAAAGAATTGAAAAAGATTTTGCAAATGGAAAAATATCAACAGTTGTAACAACAGCAGCACTTGCAGCAGGAGTTGATTTTCCTGCTTCCCAAGTAATATTTGAAACACTAATAATGGGAAACAAATGGATTTCGCCAAATGAATTTTCACAAATGATTGGAAGAGCAGGTAGACCTACTTATCATGATAGAGGAGTAGTATATTTACTACCAGAAATAGCTAATAAATTTGATAATGAAAGTGAAGAATCAATAGCTATTTCACTTTTAGAAAGTGATGTTGAAAATGTACATATAGAATATAGTGAAGAAGAGTTATTAGAACAAGTATTAGCAGACATATGTTCTCATTCTTTAAAAGACACAGAAAGTATTCACAGCTTCTATAAAAATATAAAAATACCAATTGATTTAGAAATGACTATTAATGAGTTATATGATAAAAAACTAATTAGAATAATAAATAAAAATAATAAAGAAGAAGTGATACCTACTAAATATGGAAAAGCTGTTTCAGTGTCCTTTTTATCAGTGCAAGAAGGGAGTATTATAAAAAAATCATTACAAAAACTAAATCAAACCTTGAAAAAAGAAAATAAGAATATAATTAAAATTAGTAGTGCAAAGAATAGTAAAAAATCTAAGAACAAAAAATCTGAAATTAAAAAAGCTAAAAATGAAAGATATTCAAGTGAAATATCTGAAAATGAAAGATATAAAAATGGAATATCTAAAAATAAACAAAGCAAAAATAAACAAAGCAAAAAAATAGATATTAATAAAGAAATAATTAATATAGCTATTGAATTAGAATACTTTGAAAATGCTTATCTTTCACCAGTTGTTCATAAACAGATTGTAAATACAATAAAAACAAATTTTTCAACAAGATTATTTTCAGATTCAACTTTAGATATAATATCCTCTGGAGAAACCATAGATAAATTAGATAAAAAGTTTCAAGAAGCACTCTTGAAAATTCAAGTAGATTTTTTAAGATGTGAATGTAAAGATAAGCCTTTTTGCGATTGTTTACAAAAAGAAATTTCTAATTTTATTATTAATGAAAGACTAAAACAAAAAGATCCTACTGATATTTCAAGGAAATTATTAAGAACTTATCAAATCCAAACATACCCTGGAGATATATTCTCATGGTTAGATAATTTTGTGAGAAATTTAGAAGCTATTAAAAGGATAGCTAATGCATACTCACAAAAAAAATCTATTAAAACAGCTGAAAAATTGATAAAAAGGATTGAAAAAGGATAATAATATAGTAAATAATTTTAATCTATCGTTCTTTTTATTATAACACTAAATAAACCAACAAATCTTATTTTTCACTTAAAATACACAATACAAACATTTATATATGAATAAACAAGATAATATAACAGTCATGATTGGAACGAAAATTCGTTCCAATAAATTAAGATTTAATTTTTATAAAAATTAAATCTAAAAAATATGGCTTTGAACAAAAAGATTAGTATAAAAAATTGATTTTAATATGTTTAACTCCTTAATAATAATTCAATTATAAACTAATCTTTTTTATAATTAAAATAAAAAAGGAGGTGAAAAAATAAATAAGATATTTAATAAAAGACAATTACTAATTCTTTGTTTAGTAATATTATCATTTATAATGATTTCCTCAGTGAATGCAGCAGACCATAATATTACAAAAAATGATAATTTAGGTCAAAAAATAATAAACTCATCAAACGGAGACACAATAAACTTAAAAGAAGGAATTTACACTAATAATGTTACCAATATAACAATAAACAAAAATCTCACAATAAAAGGTGAAAATGCAAAAAATACAATACTTGATGCAGAAAAATTAGGAAAAATATTCACCATTAATGGTAGAGATAATACTATAAAATTAATCAACATAAAATTTATTAATGGAAAAAATAATGATGGAGGAGCAATATTAGTAAACCAAGGAAATCTAATATTAATCAATTGTACATTCAACAACAACAGTGCTGATAGTTGGGGTGGTGCCATTTTTATGTGGCAGGGTAATTTAATCATGACCAATACAAATTTTAATGATAATTCTGCTAATTATGGTGGTGCATTTTATACATATTCTGGTGTTAATAAAGTAATAATAGATAATTGTAAATTTACAAATAACATCGGTCAAAGAGATGGTGGAGCACTCTATAATAATCATGCAAACATTACTATTAATAATTCAAAGTTCATTAATAATCAAGCCCAAGGTAATGGTGGTGGTGCAATCCACAATAATGGTGGAAACAATTTCAATATTACAAACTCTGATTTTATCAATAACACATCTAAAGGTTCTTATGGAGGAGGAGCTATAATGAACTCTCATTCAAATGCTTTAGGTCTTCCTAATGGAGATAATTTCACTGTAGTAAATTGTACTTTTAAAAATAATAAAGTTAATCCTTTAGCTATTTATAATATTGGAGGAGCGATTACAAACTGGTATGGGCATAATTTCACTATAATAAATTCTATCTTCATTAACAACACAGCAGAAACTGCAGGTAGTGCTATATATAATGATGGGCATGATTTCAGTATAATTAATTCTACTTTTTATAATAACAAAAATAGTTCAGTAATTTATATATTAGGAAACAATACAAAAGTTCAAGGTTGTGATATCTTCAATAATGCAGAAGGAATTTTAATCATCAACTCAAATAATACTATAGTAAACTATAATAGAATATTTAATAATACAAACAACACAGGTTATGATTTATATAATTTTAATTCAAAAACTAATGCAAATTATAATTGGTGGGGATCAAACGAACCACTAGTCAATGGAATCACTTTAGGTAATTATTTTATAATGAATGTTAAAAATATCACATCATTGAATTCAAATGGAAGTGTCACATTTAATTATACATTTAAATTAAATACTGGTGAAAATGCTGATCATAAATTATTACCTTACTTTATAACAAACGTTTACACCAACATCACAATAGGTTCTGTATATGCATTTGATGCTAGATATGATAGAACTTTTGATGTTATTTTAAATACTAGTGAAGAAGTATTATACACTTTCACAACAGATAATGAAGTGCAATCATTAGCTGGTAAAATCACAATCCCACCAGGACCTAAACCGCCTACACCACCAAAACCACCAAGTCCAATACCTGATAATAAGGATAATAATAAAACAAGTAAAAATACGACAGTAAATGCAATTATGAAACCTACAGGAATGTCAATAAACCTAATATTATTAGTTTTGTTAAGTAGTTTAGGACTTTTAATTAGAAAAAAATATTAGTTTTCAAAAATTATAGGATATATTTTATTATCCTATTTTTATTTTTTATAACATCTTTAATAACATATTTTAAAACTTATTTTCATTTATTTATTAATTGATAAATTTCTTATTTAACTCAATAATTTTTTGAAATACATTTCTCCAGTACCAGTGCTAGGAATATGAATAGTAAAACTTTATTAACATGTAAAATATAAAAACTCATAGTATTGAATAATAAGGGTATTTTAGTATGAATAAGAAAATTTTAATTATAATGATTACAATAATAGCAATCATAATAGTAAGTACATTAGCCTATATGACTTATATATCAGCTAACGTTTATGAAGATGATAGAATTAAAATAAACGTTCCAACAGGTACTGAATTTAGTATTAAAGTTGAAGACTCTGGGAATAATTTTAACAATATAATTTACAATGATACAAGTGAAAAAAATATAGTTATAAAAATGATAATGGTTCCTAACTCAACTATATTGGGAATGTCGGTGAAAGATTTAGGTTTGGGTGCTCTAGAAAAAAATTTAGATAATGAATCATATGTTTCTGTTAAGATTACTGAAAATTATACTATTTATAAAAATGAAAAAACAGGTCGTTATAATGCTCTCATAAGAAATCCTGGTTATAATGGATATGTTTTAATAGGTTGTAACGGTGATTTAGAGGATATTGAAGAATTAGCTAAGACATTTGAATTTAAATCATATACTACAGAAGGATTAACTATTGTCAAGGTAAATAATACTGATTCAAATACTGATTCTTCAACAAATACAAGTTCTAATTCTAGTTTCAGCCTTCAGAATAATGATAACGAAACAAACAATAGTAATGAAAAAACTTCAAAAAATAATGGTGGAGGCGACACTCCATATGATAATTATGTTAAAGATGGCGGTACACTAAGTGAAGAAGAATATTATGCAGAGTTATGGTAATCTGCATTTTAGCACTTAAACAATTTATTTCTATATTTTATCATACTATTAAATACAAGTTTTAAAGTTGTTTATCATTAAACTTGGTTGTTTATATTTAATCCAAGAAAAACTAAATATTCCACCAATAAATAATAAAATAAAAAATTAATCTAAAGATAGAGGTTTCAAATCCCTCCAAATCCACTTTATTATAATTTTTATTCTTAAATTAAATAATTTAAAACTTTTTCATAAAATAAAGCCATAATTATAAGCTTACTAGTAAAAATTTAACGATTGGTTGTTGTTTTAATTTTTAAGAAATTTATTTTCTATAAAAGCCAGTATTTTTCATTTTAAAAGAAATATTTTAAGGATTGTAGTATAATTTAAAAGAATACAAAACTTTTGTTAAAATTTATATACAAATGAAGTTAGCCAATTTAGAACTAACTCATTTGTAAAAATTTAGTTTTTTAGCTCATACAACATTTTCAAGGCCTTTTGTACCCATTAAACCAATGAAAGATCCTTTAGGAGTCATCAAAATATTTCCTTTAGAATATTCACTTAAAGCTGTTTGAACCATTTTATTTCTTTTATCAGGATCTGCAGCAGCTTGTGAAAGTGCTTTAGCTAATACCATCACTGAATCTCCTCTTGACATAGTTCCAGTAATTTCACTACTTCTACCCTTATAACCTGCATAGTTGTCATTTTCTCTTACAATATCTGTTGCACTAAGATTAGTTTCTACCCCATCAATTTTAAGTGGCCTAATAGAATCTATAACTGCATCTAATCCTTCATCATAGACGACTACTACAGCATCAACATGCATTCCAGTATTTGATTCTACAATTTCTTTTGCATACTGCATACCTTCTTCTGGGCCATTCCACAGAGAATCATGAAGACGCATTTTTCCTTGAAGATTACCTGGGGCTGGTTGTGTAGGATGTTCCTTTCCTCCAGGATATATAGGAGTATAATTTTTTATACTTCCATTTTCCAATTTGACCATAAATGCCATGTCCACACCTCCACCTGGCTGTTCATTTTTGTCACTAGCTAATACCAATATATTTTTATTGCCTAAAGACAAATCAGGGCCACTTAAGAAGGTACCCCATGCTACAGCTAATATTCCAATAGCACTTACAATCGCAATTGCTATAATAAGTTTATTTTTCCTTTCCATGTTACCTTACCTACCTAAAAATAGTAAATTTAAAAATCGCTTTCTTTTGTTTATTTATTTTTTATTTTTTTATTTTTAATTTGCTTTTTCAGAATGATTTCTCTTATTATATTAATTACAATAAAAGAAAATTGCTTCATAGGATAAATAACATAATTACCCTAATATTTTTAAAAATAAACTATTTAAAAAGTAATTATTGAATAAGCAAGTAATTTAAAATATGATTTAATTTATATTTGAATATTACTTACAATATTTAATAAGTCTTTATTAAATATAAATTTTTTTATACAATATTAACCTTAAAATACTTTAACATTTCAATTTTAACTATTAAAATATGATAAACAGGACAAATAGAAATATATCTAAAATTTTTAGAATTATTATAAATAACTATTATAAAAAAAATTAAATATTTTTAAATATAAATATATTAATTGATTAATATGGTCAAAGGTTAAGTATATAAATTTTTGTCCACAAGTCAATTTATAAATAAAAATAGAGGAGAATTAAATGAGCAAAATTGCAGTTATGTTAGGAAATATGTATGAAGATGTAGAATACACAGAACCTGCAGAAGCTTTTAAAGAAAATGGACATGAATTAACAATCATAGGGATTGAAAAAGGAGAAAAAGTTAAAGGTAAGCGAGGGAATTCGTCAGCGATAGTTGAAAGATCTGTTAAAGATGTATTAATAAATGATTTTGATGCTCTTTTTATACCTGGAGGATATTCTCCAGATGAATTAAGAGTAGATGAGGATGTTGTACTTTTTACAAAAAAATTTGTTGAAAGTGGTAAACCAGTTTTTGCAATATGTCATGCCCCACAACTTTTAATCACTGCCCAAGCTATAAACGGTCGTAAAATCACAGGATGGAAATCTATTATACAAGATATTAAAAATGCAGGAGCTACTTTTGTTGATGCAGAAGTTGTTAAAGATGACAACATAATTTCAAGTAGAAGTCCAGCTGATATTCCTGCTTTTATTAAAGCAACACTTAAACAGCTAAATAGTAATGAATAATTTTATTTTTTATTTTTTTATTTTTTATTTCTATACTAAAAAATAGCTAATCAATAATCTAATGGAAAAATTACTCACAATCAGATTACTCACAATCAGCAAAATTCTTAAATTTAAAAAGAAAATATGTTAGAAAAGCAAAAATCAAAAGAATAGCTTTACTAAAATAAACAAAAAACAAAAAAAACAGTGATCAATAAAAATAAATACTAGGATAAAGTATATAAAACAAGCCAAATGGGAATATAAAAAATATATAAAGATTTTAAATCTTTATAGTTAAACTATTATTACGAGGATATCCATTTATAGAATCTTTTATATCATTAGATTCAGTTACATGGCTTCCATTAGTTCTTATATTTTTTCAACCATAGACAATTTAGTTAGAATACTAATCTTTCCTCCACTAAGTTTATTATTATCTTTTTCAAACATTTTAAGAGCAGTTTCTGTATCTACACCAAAATATCCATCTATTTTTCCATTATAGGATTTATTTGCCTTAAGCCAATTTTGAAGATCAATAACTTCTTGACCATAGCTACCTTTTTCTAAATGTCCTAAACTAGCTATTAAATTATTTTCTTTAGCCTCTTTTACAACATCAATTGCACTTACAGAGACTAAAGAATAAACTATAAAAAAATAAATACTAAATAAAATATTTTTTCCCTAATATTAACGCCCCCATTCAGAACGGGAAAAATGTGAAAAAATAAACACAAAAAACATTCTAAACAGATTAATATTGGTTAAAATAATATATAAATCTTATGGTTTTTCAATTTTAAGACTAAAATATTACTTATTTCAAATATTAAGTCAAATATGAATTATTAATGTAGAAACGAATATTATTTATATTTAAAATATTGAGAACATATTTCATTATAAATTACATTTTATTTATCAAGATGTTTTAAATAAAATTTCTAAATAACTATTTTTCATATAAAATTAAAAGGTAAAAATAATATTTTAAATTTTTACAATTTTCAATAGGATTTTTATTAATTGTTATATTTTAATTATTAATTGTTATATTGTAAATATGTTTTTGTAAATATGCTTTTACACCATATCAATAATTAATAGTTAATAATGACTATTTGTAATAATTAAAACTAAAAAACTATTACTTTTAAATATAACAATTAATAAAAATTCATATGTCATTCATAATACTATAATGACTTTAAAAAATGGGGGTGAAAAATATATGAAAAAAAATAATTTATCTATAAAATTGTTAACAATGACATTAATTTTTGTATTAATTTTAATAACAATATCTTCAGTAAGTGCAATAGAAATCGATAATTCTACTGATTTAAAACAAACAATAACAAATGCACCTAATGGATCCACAATAAACTTAGATAATGGAACCTACAAGAATAATGTAATTAACATAGTAATAGACAAAAATCTAACTATTCAAGGAAAAGATCCTGAAAATACAATTATAGATGCTCAAAAATTAGGGAAGATTTTTCTAATAAGAGAAGGAAATACATTAACATTAATAAATGTCACATTGATAAATGGTAATGCTAACTCTGGTGGTGATATGACTAATAACCATGGAGGACTTATTTTTAATTATGGAACATTAGAGATAAACAACTGTATATTTAAAAATAGTAGTGCTACAGGAGGAGGAGCTATTGCTAGTTTCTATGGAGATGTGAATATTTATAATTCTATATTTATTGATAATTCAGCCACTTATGGTGGTGGATTTTATTCTAAATATAGTAATAATATTAATATTATCAATTCTAATTTTAATAATAATTCAGCCACTTATGGTGGTGGTGGAGCTATCAATTGTAATTTATTAAATAATGTACTAATTATTAATTCTACATTTACCAATAATACAAGCTTAACTGCTGGTGGTGGAGCTATTAATAATAATCTTTGTAGAAATATGAATATAGTTAACTCTAGATTTATTAATAATACAAATAGTTATGAAGGTGGAGGAGCCATCTATAACGGTGGAGGTAATATAACAATAAATAACTCTAATTTCACTAATAATACAGCAAGACCAGAAAGTGATATAGGCAATGGTGGAGCCATCTATAATAGTGGCAATATATTTATTTTTGGTTCAAATTTCATTAGTAATATAGCTAAAAAAAATGGTGGAGCTATTTATAATATATTTTCTGAAAATATGAGTATTATTAATTCTATATTTATTGATAATTCAGCTGAAAATGGTGGGGCAATCTATAATAATGGTAGTCTTAATACAACTATATCTAATTCAATATTCCTTAATAATACTGCTGAAGTTAATGGTAGTGCTATCTATAATACTGATTATGTTATTATTGATGAATGGTTCCCAGAATTTAGTATGATATATAATAGTAGTATTTTTATTAATAATTCTACTTTTATTAATAATAATAAGTCTGCTATCTACAATACTGGAAACATAAGTATTAGTAATTCTAATTTAACAAAAAATGATTTGGCAGTCTATACAGAAAAAAATACAATTATAATCTCATCAAATATATTCGAAAACTATCAAGGAATATCTATAAATTCTGGAGCAGAGAACATTCAGATTATTTACAATAGAATATTCAATAATACTAATAGTACAGGTTACAATTTAGATACATCTAATCCTAACATCAATGTTGACTATAACTGGTGGGGTTCCAACTCTAATCCAAATTCAAAAATTAATGGAACAACTGTAAACAGTTACTACACTGTATTTTTTGAAGAAGTTAAAAATAAAATCCTAGCAACCACTGAAAACCATACTTTTAAGTTTAGTATTGTTTTAAATGGTACTAATGATTCTGCTGGTTTTGAAAAGTTACCTAAAATGCTTGCTAAATTTTACAATAATGATATTTTTATTGGAGAATACTCTACAGATGATTTAATAAATGTAAAATTTTCAGTTGATGAAAATAAGCTATTATTCATTATTGATGATGAAATTTATGAACAAAATATAAATTTAAACAAAACAGAACCAATGAATCCAGAAGACCCAAAAGACCCAACAAATCCAACAAATCCAAAAGACCCAACAAATCCAACAAATCCAATAATTTCTGATAAAAATAATTCAAACAATGGATTAATAAATAATATTAACAATACAAGTAATGATACAGTTACACACACAGCTATGAAGGAAACAGGGATACCAATAATATTAATATTAGTGTTATTAAGTAGTTTAGGACTAATTATTAGAAAAAAACAATGAAAAAACTTTCAAAGGATAATTTAATTTTTATTATCCTTTCCTTTTTATTTTTATCAATTCCCCTAAAAACATTTTCAAAAAAAGTTAAAAAATGAAAATTTCATTAAATCATTAATTAACTTATTTTATTCTTTTTAGAAATTTTCTTTATTTTTTGTAGTTTTTTATTATTTGAGGTTAATTTTAATGCTTTATTATAAATTTTTTTAGCTTTTTTATTTATATTTATTCATAACTATTTTGATTTTGAGCTTTTAAAGAATCAAAACCAACCGATTTTGAATTTGAATTATTATATACGATATTATTATTTTCACTTGAATAATTTTGAGTAATAAAATTAAAAATATCATTTAATGATTTAAAAATAGGATTATTTGTTTGATTTGTCTTTTTTCTTGATGTGGAGTATTATTGTTACTTGGATTTAAAATATCTTTCACTATTTTAATCCAATTTTTTGGAAAATTAGTAAAATTATTTGTGAAAAAGCGTTTTTCCCAATCTGGATCCTCAGTTCCCCAAACATTATTCTCAAAGTTAATAACATTTAAAGTTGAATACTCTACATAAAGCTGCATTTTCCATATAAACACCCTTTCCATGTGCTGAAGAGTTATTAACTATAAGATTATTATTAAATATTATGTTTAATGGAATAACTTCAAGTTTTTGAACAATGTAAATTAAACCTCCAAATTCTGCAAAATTATTATAGAATATAGAATCTATTACAGTTGTTTTATCTAATGTGAAAATTGCCCGTTAAAATGGGAAGAAAAGCCTATAAAAATGATAGTCCTAAATTAAAAAAGGAGGTTTAGGGTATTTAACAAGAGCATTAACTAATAATATGTTAATATTATCTCTAAAAGAGTATTCAGAATTAATACAGTTTCAAAAGTAGCATTTGATGTTATAGGTAATGAAATAATGGAATTTAAAAGAAATGAAAAATCATTCCTAGGATATGTATTATAAAAAATTTTAAGGCAGGTAAATAATTACCATCCTATTATTCTTGCATATTTGATAGCTAACTTTTTATTAAGATTAGATGAAAAACTAAGCAAGAATTGTTTATTATACCAGCTATAATAAGTTTTATATTTGTGTATTTTTATATAACCTGCAAGTTTACTTATTCCTCCTTTTTTATACTGGAAATAGTAGTTAAGTTTAATATCATTATTTCCATCATAATAAGCTTTAATTCTAAGCTTATTTTTAAGATAAATTGAAGGGATAAATCCATTTATTTTTATTTTTTCATTTGCTGTTTTAAATAATTTATATTTTTCAGCACTATACAAGGAAGTTTCATAATGAGAAAATGATTTTTTAATTTTTCCGTTGAGGTAAGCTATAATATTATATATTTTGTATTTCGCATAAGTGTGACCAAATTTTTTAAATTTTTTAACAAGTTTGCCAGTTATTTGATCTTTCACAATTTCTTTCCCAGTTAATGTGTATGTGTGAGTATATTCTGATTTTGCGTATGTTGAATCACCATCAAATAATAATTTAACAGTATATTTTTTAAATTTTCCAACTGGAATTAGTAAAAGATTATTTTTCCCATAATATGTTTTTCCATCAACGATTGCTTTTAATTGTTTATTAATTTCTGTTTCTTTATGATTTAATAATGAATAATAAATAAAATAATAATAGCTGTTTAAATGAGTTTCGGTTATTTTAATTTTACTTGGTATTTTATTATTTATAAGCACAGTATTGATTATTTTATAATTTCCATCCCATAAATAAAATGAAATTTCACCTTTACAAATAATGCCATCTATAATTGTTGTGATAATACCATTATTATCTGTTTTTAAATCGTTGCCTGAAATGAGATCTATTCCATCTTCTATCCAAGATCCATCTTTATATACAACTAGTGATTTACCTTTATGAGGAGGATTTAGATAAGAATCTAATGAATATCCTTTAAGAGGATTTTCATGATTATCTGTTAATTTTATTGTTATTTTTGTTCTATAATTAGCTAAATTCTCTAAGTTAATACTTGCTTTTGCTTTACCATAGTTAACTTTCAAATCACTTTGATTATAGAAATAATTATCATAATAGAACATCCTGGCATTATAATAACCAGTGGGAAGACTACTAAGATTAAACGTAGCTTGACCTTTTTCATTAGTTTTTTTTTGTTTCCCCGAAAAAATTCACACTAGAACTGTATATATCCAATTTAACTTCTTTATTATGTAATGGTGTGCCATTTTCTTTTAAAGTAATTGTAACATCTGAATTTTCACCATAGGTTATATTGTTTTTGTTTAAACTTAAAGTTATATTATTAGTTGCATTTACTGGTGATAACGCAAAAATCCCAATCAATATGAGAATGCTTAAAAATATTAATAATTTTTTCATAATTATCCCTCTTTATAATATTAATAATTCCTTATTATTATTTTTTATTACTTTTTTCTTTCTTTTTTGTTCTTAATAAATTTTTCAATTTAATTATTCAACACAGAAACTTTAAGGAGCTCCAATTAACATGATAGAAAACTAATATATTAAAAACATTAGTACTAACGCCAACCCTACACCTGTTGAAGAATTATATAAAATATTATTTAATCATAAAGGTACTTTAATTAAAAGACAATTATTTAAATATGTTGAAGATTGTAGTGAAAGAGGAGCTATTTATTCTAAGTTTTTAAAAGACAGAAATTCTTTACATAGTTCTCCTATCACTGCCACTAAGCAAAAAAGTTTAGAAGAGTGTTTATAAATTTTTTAAATAATTTATATTAGCCTTTTTCATTTGAAATTATTAGTATTGGGCTGCAAAAGTAATTATTTCAAGTGTATTATTTTTTTATAGTTATTTTGGTTTTTTAGATTAGCTGAAAAATTTTTACATTTTAGTTTTTTATCCAAAATTATAAATATTTCTCGTATCATATTTTAAACTGAAGCTTTTGAAAATAGTTTAGATATTTATATAAATCCTTAGAGAATATTATCAAAATAGGAAAACAAGTTATAATAAAATAAATAAACAAACAATTCATATAACAAAATGAAAAAATAAAATTATTAGGAGAATTAGATAATATGTTTGTAGCACCTAATTGGTTTGAAGGATGGTTAATACAATTTGGAATGTTTATAGTAATACCCTTAATTATAGCAATAATCATAGGATTAATAATTAAAAGAAAAAAAGATAGTAAAGGATTAGGTCTTATTAGTATAGGAATATCTTTTATTATAATACTTCTTATTATGATGCCAGTAGGTAGTGTATTTTGGCATTATGCTTATGAAGTGCCATCTGTTCAAGAAAAAATAATCACAGTTCAAGAATGGCAACCTAAAGCAGGTATTAAATACAATACTGAAGGTGTTATGACAATAGACAATGCTGATCAATTAATGCTAATTACAACAGAAGGAGAAGGGTTTTTAAATGAAGAAAACTTCTTATTCCAAAAATTTAATACAAGAGACATTTTCAATGACTTAAAAATTAATGGAACCTATAAAATTAAATATTATGGGTGGAGAAATGGATTTAATAGTGGTTTTCCTAATATATTATCAGTAGAAAAAGTAATTAATGAAAATGGAACAACAAATAATAAATATGGTGATTATTTCGGAGTTAAGCTAGCAAAAGAATAAAAAATTTCATCTTTTGCTAACTACGAATATATTAAAAGCACTTATAAAAACATAGAAAAGATTATAGAAAATTAATAATAATAAACTTTGATATCTTGAATAAATATGTTTTCATACAATCGAATTTTTAAACTGTTTTTTCCATATCCTTTAAAAGTTTTATAAGAAATCTTAGTGCCTTTAATATTAGTTAAAAGTAATTTAACTGCCTTAATTTTGTATTTTTTACTTTTAGTTATAATTTTAACATTTTGATATTTAATTATTGGTATATTACCAAATTGTGTAATCTTATAATCACCTTTTTGCACTGCTTTAGCATTAGCTTTTCCACTAAACAAATAATTGACTAATGTAAAATTATTATTATAATAGTAAGAATAGAAACTTTCATTTTTAATCTTTCCTTTAGTAAAATAATTAATAGTAACTTTATCAACAAAAATATTATCTTTATTTAAGATATCTATTTTCAAATAGTTCCTATTTTTCCCAGTATAATTTTTATAAAGAAAATTCCTAAATTTATATGTTTTATTATCAGTGACAGAATATCTTACATTTATTGATCTAATTTTATATTTATTTTGATAATTTTTTTTAATATTAATCTTATAATATTCTTTAGATTTATTATTTTTAAATGCAGAAACTTGTTCAACATTGGAAATCTTCTTATCGATATTAGAAGAAAAAGAACCTTTGTATTGAGTTAATTTCTCACTACCATCACTAGCTGCAAAACTTGCATTCATTGCAAAAACAGCCACAAGAGCAACCATACTAAAGATCAAGAAAACCCTACTAAACTTCATTCAAACCTCCCATAACTTAAATTTCCATAGTAATAAAAAATTCATTTTAAAACTTATAAAAATGAAAAATTTTTATAAATAAATAAAGTAAATACTTATCATTAAATATTAATATATAATCATATAAATGTATTCATAAATTTAGTATTCATAAATTTATAAAAAATAAAGAAAATAAATAAAAAAATAATATAAAAATCTTTATAAACCTTAAAATCTAATTAATAAAATTTAAAAATAATAACAAATTATGAAAAATATTTATAAGAAAAATTTATAAAAAATTTTCTTCACTAAAAAATAAATAAATATCTTATTTTAATAATTTATCTCAGTTTTCAGAGGATAAAAATTATTGAAAATGAACAAAAAGTTCATAAATCAATTCTTAAATTATATCCTCATCAAACCTTTCAATTTTGTTAAATATCAAATTATATGTTCAAATGCTTTAATCCTAATTGTTACTGGATTGTTACTTTACTTTTTTCTTGACATCTATAAGCATTGAACTATAAGATATTAATTGCATAAATATGCATTAAATATTATAATCAAATTAACATATATAGTTATCTAATATTTAAATAATAATATATTTCGCCATAATTAAGATTCATTTAGTGTTTTTTCAGCTATAAGATAAATATAATTAGATAACAAATAGATTGATAACCTATACATTAGATAAACTATAAATTAAATAATATAAAAAATAAATCAATATTTTAATAAAAAAATAATAATAAAAAAGCAAGAATAAAAAAATAATGAATATACTTAAAAAAAGTTGAAAAACAACAATGAACAATAAGATTTAAAAATAAGAAAGAAAAGTTAATTAATGAGTAATTACCATCCTCTTTCTTGCATACGCTCATTTTCAGCTATCTCAGAGATTTCAACCCCTTTCATAGCTTCACCTAAACCTTTTGAAACATCAGCTAAAACTTCAGGTTTATCATAATTTGCTGTAGCTTCAACAATAGCTTTTGCAAATTCTTCAGGGTTTTCAGATTTGAAAATACCAGAACCAACAAAAATACCATCAGAACCTAATTGCATCATAAGAGAAGCATCAGCAGGAGTAGCTACACCACCAGCAGCAAAATTAACAACAGGCAACTTACCAATTTCTGCAACCTCTTTTACAAGTGGGAAAGGAGCTTCAATAATTCTAGCGAAATTTCTTAATTCTTCTTCGTTTTTACCTTGAATTTCACGGATTTCAGAAGTAACCATTCTCATATGACGAACAGCTTCAACAATGTTTCCAGTACCAGGTTCACCTTTAGTTCTGATCATAGCTGCACCTTCATCAATTCTACGTAAAGCTTCCCCTAAGTTTCTTGCTCCACATACAAATGGAATAGTGAATTCTTTCTTATTAATATGATATTCCTCATCAGCAGGCGTAAGTACTTCACTTTCATCAATCATATCTACACCTAAAGTTTCTAAAATCTGAGCTTCAGCTATATGACCAATTCGTGCTTTAGCCATAACAGGTATTGAAACTGCTTCAACAATTTCCTTAACCTTATTTGGATCAGCCATTCTAGCTACTCCTCCACTAGCACGAATATCTGCAGGTACCTTTTCTAAAGCCATTACTGCAACTGCACCAGCATCTTCAGCAATACCTGCTTCTGTAGCATTAACAACATCCATAATGACTCCACCTTTAGTCATTTTTGCGAATCCTTCTTTTAAAACATCAGTTCCTTTTTTCATACATATTCTCCTTAAATTACCAATATCATATCATCATAATAAAAATATTATTATTAAAAATATTATTAAAAATATCGTTATTAATATTGTTACTAATATTATTATTAATATTATTAATTTTTTATTATTAACTTTCATGAAAGTTATAAATTAATTAAAAATATTAAAAATATTAAATATCTTTAACCAATATAGAGTTTTTTCCTTATTAATAATAAAACTTTCTAAAGAGATGAAAAAATAATAGTTAGAAAAAGGTTTAATAATGATAAGAAATAAACTTTTAGAATAAAATAAAAGTTAAAATTAATTACTAAATAATCAATAAATATTAAATAATCAATAAATTAGATAATTATTATAAATTTTCATGATAATAATCAATAGTGTGATAAAATGGCAACAGGAACACTTATATTCTCACATATAATTCCCGCAGTTTTAGGATTTTTCGGAGTATTACTTTTAATATCTGGAATAATGGATAATGAGAAAAAAATAACAATTATAGGGGCTTTATTATTTATAATAGCAGCTATAAGTCCATTTATAGTACTACACTTTGTTATTTAATAAAATATAAAAATATTTACAAAAATATAAAATTAAATAATTCTTATTTCTCCATTATGTAATGCAGACCCAACTAATGCTTTATTAATACCAAATTTTTCTATATTAGGAATCTCTTCCTTATTTATACCACCACCAAGAATTAATTTATCTTTAAACTCAGAAAATTCATTTAATAATTCAGTATTAAATCCTTTTTTTGTTCCAACATTAGATATATCTAACAATATAATCTCATCAGGATCAATTTCAATCAAATCTTTTTTAAAATCATCTAAACTAACTTCAAAATTAGAAAGTAACTCTCCATTTTTAATATCTACACTAACAATAATCCTTTCCTTTGGATACTTATCAAAAATTTTATACAGCTCTTCAATAGATTCAAGAGTTTCACTAGCAACAATTAACTTATTTGCAAATTCTAAGAAAAAATCAAATGATTCTAAATTCCTTATTCCACTATCCAACATAACCGGGAGAACTGTGTTTATCATTTTAATTTTATCAAGATTATGTCCTCTTTTTTCAATTAAATCCAAATCGGCAATATAAATCTGTTTTGCACCATTAAATTTAAGATTATTGGCAAGTGAAATAGGATCACTATTTGAAGCAAAAATAGAATTAAGAGGAGTGTAAGTATCCCTATTTCCTGACTTTCCAGAAACAGCCATAGAGTTCATCAAATCCAATACAGGTATTACTTCTAACATTAAAAACCTCCAAATATAAATATTCTAAAAATTACATACTTAAAAGCTATTTTTCTAATTTTTTAATCATACCTTTAATTTCATTTAATTCATCCCGAGTTTTTTCAAACTTTTCTATTAACAATTTATTTTGCTCATCAAGTTCTTTATCTCTAGTAACTTTCTCTTCACGGAATTTTTGAAATATAGAACTTGCTAAAGATGCAGTAGCAAATGTAGCAAAAGAAACTCCACTAACAATTAAAAAAGCAGCTGTAACTCTTCCAGCTAAAGTAAAAGGCACAATATCACCATATCCAGTAGTGGTTACTGAAACTAATGAAAACCAAATTGCATCTTCAAATACAACTATATTTGGATTAAGATTAAACTCAAAAATATAAAATAAAACAGACCCTATAATGAATATAGCAGTAATAGCAATTATACCATAGCCAAGCCCATTTTGTTTTGAGAATGAAATAAAATTAGATCCTAAAAGTTTCAAAGTATAAAGTAAAGCAAATAAATGTAAAATTCTAAAAACATACAATACTGTATAAACTCCTGCACCCATATCATACCCCCAAATAGAGAGAAAAATAAATTCAAATGGGATAACTGCAAGAATAATTATTAATAAGTTAGGAAAATACTTTTTAATATTTTCAAAAAAGAAAAAATTGATTGCTAAAAAGAATATTAAAAGTATTGAAACAATTAAATCAAAGTTAGCAACAATATATTGATTATAATGTTGAAAAGGGAATATTGACTCTAAAACTAAAATAACTATGTCTGCAATAATCAAAAACAAAAATATTGTCAATAATGCCTGAAAAATGTTTCCTATAGTATTTTTAAGCTGATAATTAATTATAAACACCCACCAAATGTTACTAAACTTCTTAAAATATTTACAATCAAATAAAAATATTAAATTTAAATTAAATTTAAAAATTACATAAAATTCAGATTTAAAAATTGAATTTAAATTTAGATTTAAAGATTACATTAAAATTTTATTTTTAATCAAACCAGTTATATATTTTTATTAGAGCTATTAATATATGAATATTTCTAAAAATAAAATATAATAAGAATAATTGGAAAATATTAGAAAATTAAAAATTGAGATATTATAAAAAATTTTTTCTTTTGCTAAATAGCAAAATTTGAGATATAATAGCTAAAACTGGTAGTTCTATTAAAGGCCCTATAACTAATGCTAAAGCAACTAAAGGTTGATTTGGAAAAGCTATTACAGCTATAGCTAAAGCAATTGGAGAATTTCTTGCAAGGGTAGTCATAGATAAGCTAACTGAATCTGCATAACAAAAATTTAATTTGTTAGTTAACAATCTACCTATAAAAAAGTTTAAAATGAAAAATAAAAACATTGGAATAAGTAAAAGTAAAATAACCCACAAATTATTAACCAATAAATAACCATTTGAAGCAAACATACAAAAAATAGCTAAACTCAAAAAAATAATTTGAGAAGACTCAAAAAAACTAAAAAAATTATCTTTAAAACGATTTAATGATTTCATATTTGTAAAAAGATATCTAGCTATTTGAGCTAAAATAAATGGTAAAAAAACCATAAGTAATATGCTTTCAAGTAAAATTCCATAATCAAATGAACCAAAAACACCAAAAAATAATAATAAATATATTGGAAGAAGTATTATTTGTAATATTAAATTTAAAGGAAGAATTGAAGTAGAAAGAGGAAGATTTCCTTTAGCAATATCTGTAAAAATCAGATACCAATCAGTACAAGGAGTCACCATCAACATTATAAACCCAATCCAAATATCTATATGTTGATTTAGAAAGATAGCTCCAAGAATATAAGCAAATAAAGGAGTCCAAATAAAATTCATTAAAAGAGTAACTTTTGCAAATTTAAAATTAGAGAAACTCTTCTTAAAATCTTTAAGAGATATAGATCCAAATATACCAAATAGCATCAAAAATAAAAAAGGTATTATAAAATAGCCAGCACTATTATTAATTATTGATAGTTGTCCAAAAACTAGCCCAAATATTATAGCAACAAGTATTATAATGGATTGAAATTTTTCTAAAGCATTCATATTATCGGTTGGAATAAATCTGTTAGAATAAATTATAATATTTTAAAGAATCATTGAATTTTAGAACTTTACAAATAAGTCTTATTAATATAAGATTATATGAATAGTAATAAAAACTATACAAATAGTAATAAAAATTATATAAATATTAATAACTTGATATGAGTATTAATAAATATTAAATTAAATATTAATAAATTTTGTAATTATTAAAATAAATATTATAATATTTTAATATATATTATAATGTTTATATTATTATAATAATTATATATTATTAATATGATATAATATTACTACTACTTATAATGTTAATATTACGGCAGATATTAAAATTATTTATAAATTATTCTTTCTTCTTTTTAAAACTAAGTTTATCTTTTAAAGAATCAATAAATTTAAACTCTGTCTCATATTCTGGTGAATTACCATATCCACAATTAGGACAATGTACTGTCTGACATTCTCTTTTTCCACAGCCCTGACAGCTTCTACCAATAATTTTCTCATCAAATTCATAGCCACACATTCTACATTGCATATTCTCACCACCACTTAAATAATATATAAGTTACTTATAATAATTAAATTTTTTAAATATACTAAAAATAAAGAAAAAATATACACAAATTGATTTGAATATAATTATAAAATTAAATAAAAATTTCAATAAAAATGAAATTTTGTTAAAATAAAATTTTAATTAAAATAAAAATAAAATTGTATTAAAGTAAAAGCCTATATTAAAATAAAAATAAAGGATAAAAATCCTTTATAAAACTTTTACAAGATATATCAATCAGTTATATCAACCAAAACCTAAAAGGGTTCCACCTTGATATACAATGAACGACACAATATATGCAGTTACTGTAGTAACACCTACCATGGCTAATGGCCATCTCCAAGAGTTTGTTTCTTGTTTTATAGTACCCAAAGCTGCAAAACATGGAACATATAGTAATACAAATACTAAGAACGCATATGCAGAAAGCGGTGTGAAAATCTCATGCATTGCCGATTCAATGCCCGCTCCTTCTTCAGCAACTCCGAACAGGGAACTGAAAGTTCCTACAACCACCTCCTTAGCTACTACACCAAATATTAAAGCTACAGAAGGTTGCCATTCACCAAATCCTAATGGTCCAAAAATTGGAGCTACAACAGTACCAATCTGTCCAATTACAGATTCTTGAGATCCATAATCAACTCCAACTGGTACACTACTTAAAACCCACACTACAATAGAAGCTGCAAGGATAATTGTACCTGCTTTTCTAATGAAACCATAACCTTTTTCCCAAGTATGAATAAGTACACCTTTTATAGAAGGCAGCTTATAAGAAGGTAATTCCATAACAAAAGGAGTTGTAATTCCCTTAAATGCAGTGTTTTTAAGAATTGCAGCAATTATAATAGCTACAGCTATTCCAAGAAGATATAACGAGAATATAACTTCACCTTGGAAAGCAGTAAAGAAAGCAGCGACAAATAATACATAAACAGGTAATCTAGCAGTACAAGACATGAAAGGAATTATCATCATTGTTAATATCCTATCTCTTTCATGCTCCATTGTCCTAGTAGCCATAATTCCTGGAACACCACATCCAAATCCTAAAATCATTGGAATAAATGCTTTTCCATGAAGACCTACAAATTTATGCATGATCCTATCCATAACAAAAGCAGCTCTTGCAAGGTATCCTGAATCTTCAAGAATACTAATCATCAAAAACATCAAAAATATTTGAGGTAAAAATACAAGTACTCCACCAACACCGCCTATAATACCATCAACAAGTAGTGAAGAAAACCAAGATTCACCAAGCACTGCTAATATACCATCTCCAAGCATGACAAATCCAGTATCAAGAAGATCTTGGAATGGTGCTCCAACAGTAAAAGTAATTTGAAATATAATCCACATTATAACTAAAAATATTGGAAGTCCTAATATTCTATTAGTAACTACTCTGTCAATTTTTTCAGTGATTGTCTGTTTTTCTACTTCTGGTTTAGTAATAGCTTCTTTAACCAAACCATCAATATAAGAATATCTATAATTAGCAACAACTTCTTCAGAAGACTCACCAAAAACATTTTTAAAATGTTTTTTTAATTTTTCAACTTCATTGAATATTTCAATAAAGTTTGAAGCAGTTTTAACTTTTTCAACTATTATATCATCATCTTCTAACAGTTTTATAGCTGTCCATGATGATGGAACATCAGATAATTCTTTATTCTTTTCAATAAGATTTTTAAGATCATCAAGATGTTCAGTTAACTCTGTACCATAAACTAATTTTTTACTACTATCAATAGGGTTTTTAGCAGCATTTTGAACGGCTTCCAATAATTTTTCTTTTCCAGTATTATCAATAGCCTCAATCTCTACAACAGGAACTCCTAAAAGTTCAGATAACATATTTGTATCGATATCATATTCTTTCTTTTTAGCAAATTTATTCATATTAAGAGCAATGACTAAATTTGCACCAAGTTCCATCATTTGAGTAGTTAAATATAAATTTCTCTCAATATTAGTTGCATCAATAATATTAACTATAACATCTGAATTTTCATCAACAATAAAATCTCTAGAAACTATCTCTTCAATAGAATGAGCACTAAGAGCATAATTTCCTGGAAGATCAATTACATCAATTCTCGAATCGTTGAAATTTAGATGACCTTCTGCTTTTTCTACTGTTTTACCAGGCCAATTTCCAACATGCTGTCTAAGACCAGTCAATTGATTGAATAAAGTTGTTTTACCCACATTAGGATTTCCAGCTAATCCTATTTTTATACTATTCATTAATTTCCACCTTATTAAAAATGATAAATTTATGGAAAAATCAAGTATGAACTAAAAATTATTTTAAATAATTACTTTAAATATTCTTAAATATTATTTCTTTTTAAATATTTTTATTAAATATTATTTTAAATAAATATTTTTTAAATAAATATTATTTTAAATTATTTAAAAAATTAATATATTTTTATTTTTAAAAATTAAAAATCAGTTCACCACTTGAACTTTGATATTTTCTGCCTCATTTTTACGAAGACAAATTGAATATCCTTTTAATCTAAATTTAATAGGATCTCCTAAAGGAGCTACTTTTTCTAAAGTAATTTCAGAACCTTTAACAAACCCCATACCTAAAAGATGCCTTTTTAATTCAACATCTCCTCTATCAGAAAAAGAAACAATAGTTCCTCTTTCACCATTTTTAAGTTGATTTAATGTTTTTATTGAATTAATATTTTTTTCCTCCATTTTTTCACCTTTTCACTTTGATTTAAATTAATTAAAAATAATTTAAAGATTTAATTTATCTAAAAATTTATAAATAATCTAAAAATATTATAAATAAGTCTAAGTATAAAATAAATTTACTTAATATAATAAAAATTTAGGAATGCCTAAATGATAATCGATATTTCTAGAAATCGATATTTTTAAACATTATATTTTTATTATTTCAATTAATTTTCATACTTAGAATAAATATATTTGATAATACCTAAATTTATTTATATTTAGGAATGCCTAAATGAAAGTTCTTATTTAGGAATACCTAAAGACAATTTTATATTTCTAGTATTTAGTATATAAATTTTTAGGTAAAGTTAGGTGAACAAAAATTGTATTATAAAATCTATTAAATTTAGGTAAGCCTAAACTAGTACTATATTATTATTTCATCATATATAAATGTTTAGGTTATACTAAAAATATAAAAAATATAGAAATATAAAAAACTAAAAAAATTAAAAATAATAAAAATATTAAAAATATTAAAAATATTAAAAATAATAAAATTTATAAAAATAATAAGAATAATAACAAAATTATAAAAAATTATTAAAAAGTATTAACAAGTATTAAAAATCAATTAAAAAAGTAGATTGATCATGAAAGTATTAAGTAACCGTATAATCAAGATTACCCTCATTATATAATCTTTGTAAGTCAGATAAATGACTAATTTCATAAGGGTAATACCTATTAGATAAATAAGGCCAAATCAATCCTTTTGCAACATAATAATATGCACCGAAACGACCATATTGTTTCCAAGAAATCTGAGTATAAAGTGGAAATCCACAGCCAGGATTAAGATAAGGACCTTCAGCTCGAACAGTTCCATGATAAAACATAGGAATAGGTCCTTCTTGACCATAATTTTTAGCTTCTTGATCAACATAAGCTAAAGCTTCATCAAGAGTTTGGAATGATATTCCATCAGCCCTATAAGTATATCTGTCCTCTGGAATTCCGAATAAAAATGTGTAAAGAACTTCTCCCCAATCAACATAAGTTTTATAAGTCGAAGGATCAACAAATGCTAATTCTAAAACTTTTACTTCTCCAGAGGAAGATAAAGGACTTTCCTGAACAAACTGACGATAATTAGAATCTCCCCCATAGTGAACAACCAAAACACATTTTGAACCAGTTTTAGCTGCATACTCACCAAGTACTTCAGCATTACCATGGTTTGGGAACATATCTGGATTTCCTAATTTTGTTACTGTAAGACGTCCAACTGGCTCAACAAGACTAAGTTGAGTCATCCCCCATAAATATGCTCCAAAAATTAATATAAGAGCCATAATGATTGTAATCAAAGTTGATCTTTTCATTTTATCACAAAAAATAGTTATCGTCAAAAATTAGTATTATAAAATATAGATATGCTGTTATAGAAGTTTTGTAAGTTCTACTATAAAAAATTTTAGATTTTTATAATATAGATTATAATAATTTCTATAATAAATAAATTATTTATATTTATTGAATGAATTATGATTTATTGGATGAATTACAGTTAATTAATAAAGAACAATAAATTTAATAAATAATCATAATAAAAATTTAAAAATAGCTTAAAAATGACTATAAATAAACAAAAAATACAAATAAACAAAAATAGAATTAAATAAAAATACAATTAAATAAAAAACACAAATAAAAATAATAGATGAAAATTAAAATAAAATTAATACAAATAATACAAAATATAAATAAAAAAAAATAAAAAACTCCATTAATAATAGATAAGGGAAAAACCCAAATCTAATATAACAGTTCATGTATGATAAACTAAGGAGTTGGACCCATAAATATAATATAAACTTTATAGTATTTAAAGTTTACTTGAAATTTTATAAAATGAAATTGATAAAATTAAAATAAAATTAAGTTAGTTAATTTAATAATTAAGCTAAATAAGTTAATGATTAATTTAAATAATTTAATTAAGTTAAAAATCAAGCTATATAAAATGGATTAAATTACAACCATATTATAAAATATATCACAATTTTTTCTTCATGCAAACACAAAGTTCATTGCCAACAAAGGGAGGATAATTTTCAATTAAATTATAATTTAATTTAGAATAAAAAGAAATAGCTATTGGCATGTGAATATTTGTTTCTAAAATAATAAAATCATATCCCTCTATTTTACTCTCTTCTTCTAACTTTTTAACAATAGTATTTCCTAATCCTTGATTTCTATAATCTTCTTTTACATAAAGATTCTTAAGTTCAACAGTATCTTTACAGTACTCTACAAAAGATCCACATGCAATTGGCAAATCATCATCAAAAACTAAAACAACAAAATGATCTTTATAATCTAGACAAATATTCCTATAGTCAATTGCAATAGCTCCTAGAAGATCATTATAATAATCAGATTGTTCTTGATCAATTCTAATAAAATTTTCATTATTTTCATCGGTAAAAACAATTTTTAAAACCATATAAAAGCCCTAATATCGTTATTGCATAATAAGAATAGCTATCATCTAATTCTATACAAGCTTATTCTCTATAATTTTCATCAATAAAAACATCTAACTGATTATAAGCTTCCTCAATAGCTAACTCAATATCATCATTTTTGATTTTAGAAAGTTCATCAAGAGCAATATCAACATCAATATTAACATCCAACTCCTCATCATCATAACTAGCATCTATTTGAAGATCAAAGTCTAAAACTTCTTTCGATGAAACTTTAGATAATATAATCTCATTAGCTTTATCTGAAAAATACTGTGAAATAACGTCTAAATCCTCTTGGGATAATTTTTTAAGCTTATTCAAATTAAAACACCCTAATAAAATATTAAATTAAAGATTTAATAAATAAAAAATATGTAAATGAATTTATATAACTAAAATTATGTAAATAAAGCTATATAAATAAAAAATAAGTAATAAAAATTAAAAACCGCCCATAAATAATGAAAATGATAATAAATAATGAAAATTTATTAAAAAATTTATTTTTAAATTTAAGAATATTTTAAGTATTTAAATATAAAATATTTAAATATAAAAATAACAATTTTATTAAAATTTAAAAATTTAAATTATTTATTGAGGAGCTTGATTTTGCATAGCTTCTTGGATTGAAGATTGCATCTCTTGAAGTTTTTTCATAACTCTTTCTTCTTGACGAGCCATAGTTTTTTCCCTTAATTTAAGAGTTTCTAGTTTTTCTTCAAGCTCTTCATTAATTTCATCACGATTTACTTTAATTAACAAGTTTCCAGCTGTTTTAAAAACTTCTGCATTTTCGTCACTCTTCTTTAATTCTTCAAGAGCACTTTCAGTTTCTTGGATCTGAATATCTACATTTTGTTTCTGTACAGTTACAGCTTGAGCTTGCTGTTGTAATTGTTGAAATTGATTTAATTGATGTTGTATATTTTGAGGTACTTCCATATTTTCACCTTTTAGTTTAATTAAACAATGAAATTAATCTAGAATAATTGAATAATAATTAAATTAATCTAGAATAATAAAATAAAATTAGTTTAAAGAATTCAATCTATTATTACTTTATCTAATCATATTTATCTTTAATAAAAGTTCTATATATAATATTAGTTTTTTATACAATATATATTATAGTTTTAAATTGTATTTTTAGTCTAATATTGGTTTAATCAACAATATTATTTTTTATTTAATAATACTAACTGTATTTAATAATAATACTATTAACAAATAAACTTTATATTTAATATTATTATTTAATATTTTTATTGATAGTATTATTAATATTAATAATTATTAATTAAATATTTAATAATAATCAAATAGTTAATATTGTTTAATATTAATATATGCCTTTAATTTTTATATTTAATATTTAATTATAATATTGAATGTTATATTTAATTTTAATTAACTTTTACAGATGATAAAAGACTTAATAAAAAATATAACAAAAAGATATAATAATAAATTATATCTATTATAGTATTTATTATTATCTACATTATAGTGATAAATAATCTCATTATAATAATATTCATTTAATTAAATCATTAACATCTAATGATACCATAATCCATTTAATAGCAGAGTTGATAGAAGCACGAAATGAAGTAGCATCTTCAGAATCGATACTTACAATAAGTTTAGAATTATCTAGATTAATATACATGTTAGACCTATAATCTGGAGAAGATTCAAATTCCAATAAAATAGAATCAAAGACAATTTTAGCTAATTTTTCATCTTCTAAATCTATTACAATATTACTTTCAACTGATTTTAAAGCATTAAAAGAAATTTCAGAAATATAAAAACCTCCACTAAACACTATTAAAAATATCTATTAAGAAAAAATATATTATACAGTTTAAAATTAATATAAATATCTAATACTAGATATCTAATAATGATTAATCAATAGAACACCATTAACCAACACAACAATATTAATCAATATAAATATTAATCAATGATTTTTCTAATATTAATTTTAAGACCAGTATCATTCCCGTCCCTATTATAAAAATGAATAATGCCTATTCTTTTATTGAAATCTTCAATATCATCATATTCATCATCATAATCTTCTAATTTTTCAACATATATATGATTTTCATTATAGTTATCATTAGAATCATTTATGGGAAATATATCACTAAGAAGATCCAATTCTGGAATTTCAGACTTAAAAGATAACTCAGAAGTCTTTATATGTAAACGTTGATTAGTTGTATTAACAGAACCAAGAATAACTAATAATTCTTCACCATCATTAGAAAAAAAAGTAATTTTACTTGGGTTTCCTTTCATTTCATAAACAAGGACTATGTTGTCTAAGCCAAGACTATTAGACTTTAACTGTAATTCTCTCATACTCATCTTTCCACGATTAACATAATCGGTATCTAGAGCATGTGAAAGATTTTTACAAAAAGCACGAGTCTTTGATGATGGTTTTCTTGAAGTTGAAATTAACATGAAAAAAATCCTTAATAAATATTCTTAATATTCTTTAATAAATATTCCTTAATAAATATTCTTTAATAAATATTCTTTAATAAAAATAAACTTCTTAACAATAAATCTAAATCTAAATCTAAATCTAAATCTAAATCTAAATCTAAATAAGAAAGTTTAGAGAATTTTTAAAAAATTCTAAAATAAAGCTATTCTAAAATAAAATTACAAAAACACTATATATAGGTAAAAATAGAAATTAATAAATTATTCTAATAATTAATAAATTTTGTTATAATTAATAGAATATTAATAAAACTATTTATATCTTATTTAATAGCTAATTAAATTAGCAGTAAAAAGATAAAAAAGTAAAAAGAGCTATCTTGATTTAATAGTTCTTTTAACAGCTGGAACTTTTTTGAAAAGAATCCTATATCTACATTTAGGACATTTATTTTCCATGTAGCTTTTTGGATCAATTTCTGTTCCACATTCAGAACATTTATACAATTAGTCCCCTCCAACTACCCTCTTAATATTTCTGTTAGCTGTTTTAAGCATTGGAGTTTGAGGAACATAAGCTCCACCAGTAAATACTGTATCACATTTACTACATTTCCAAATTCCTACAGCTTGTCTTTTAACAGCTGGTCTATCACATTTAGGACAAACATGCTTCTTTTTCATGTTTTCTTCAATGGATTTTACAGTTCTTTTAGCTTTTCTTCCATATCTTGCTCCAAATCTTCCTGTAATTCCCACTTTTTTTGTTCTTGCCATAATATCACTTTTATAAACTTAAAATTAATTATTTTTTTAAAATAACCATTATGAATATGTATAAATTATAAATATGAAAAATCTTTGATTTTTCCTTAATTAGTAAAATTCATATGATATAATAAATTGGTCTTAAATAGTATATAAAGTTAATGTTTTTCAGTAATTTTTTTCATCAAATGAGTATTAATAAGACTACTAAGATTTTATTTAAAAAAACAATAAAAATTTCAATAGAAATCAATAAATAAAGATTTTAATAGCTTAAATAATAATTAAACAATGCTAAAAATTAAACCTTAATAAAAATTAAATCTCAATAAGATTAAATCTTAATAAAAATTAAATTTTAAAATAAATAATAATATTCGATGAAAAAATAAAGATGAAATAGCTAAAAAAGCTATTAAGCATTATTAACTTTTTCTAATAAATCAGGTACCTTAGAATAAGCTGTTTTAACAGCCCCTAAAATATCTTCTTTAGTTAATGGATGATCTCCACCTTTTTGCATAGCACAAATACTACCAGATTCAGTTATACCAATTGATAGTCTAGCATCTAAAATTGCTTCTTCATCTAAAGAAGGATCTAAAACCATTTTTTCTCCTATTTTAACGAAAGTACACATAGCTTCTTTATCCCTTAAAGGCAAATTAGTTGTAGATTCTTTATCAATTACAACTTCATCATCAACAATTTTAGCTACAGGTAATTTAGTATTCAAAAGAGCACTCATTACAGCTAATGTAGCAGTATCAAAGAGATTTCCATCAAAATCAATTATATGTAAATCAATGAAAAGCATCCATACTTTTTTACCAGGCACAATACACAATTTTTCAAGATCTACCATTTCACTTTCACGAATTCCTCTGTCTACAACACGAGCAAGTTCAACTGATGTTTCACTTGGAGGACCTGGTTCAAAAGTCGGATCAGCCATAGGCAACATTTCACCATTTGTCATTAAAACTCCTACATTAGGAGTATCTGGAAATGGTTCACCTATTTGAGGCTTTATACCAACAATGACTTGACTATTACCAATTTTAACCCTTGCAGAGCCTTCTGCTTTAGATATAACTCCTGTTTCAATAAGAATATCCCTATATTCTTCAAGATCTCTCCCATCTTCTCTTTTGTTATTATTAATTAGATCAGTAATACATTCTCTTGTAATTTCAGGTATAATATTCATAGTAATCCCTCACATTAAAATTAACTATCAGATCCAGCATCTTGAGCATACCTTGTTTTAAGAGCTTCAATTTGAACTTTATTCACTTGTCTACATCCTTCCATAGCTAAATCAAGTGCCTTTCCAAATTCTTCCTCAGATAAGTCACCATCACTCTGTAGTAATGTAATTTCCTCAGTTCTTGGCATCATAGCTATAGGAACATCAGCTTGACCTTCCTTATCCTCTTTTTCAGATAAATCTAATACAATTTGATCATCGACTTTACCTGCAGCACAACCAACTACTAAATCTTTCATAGGAATCCCAGCATCAGCTAAAGCAACAGAAGCTGCAGTAATACCTGCACATCTAGTTCCACCTTCAGCCTCAATAATTTCTATGAAAACATCAACCATAGATCTTGGAAATCCTTCTAGCATTAAAGATGGTCTGAGTGCTTCAGCAGTTATTTTTGATATTTCTGTTGACCTTCTATCAGGCCCTGGTCTTTTCCTATCATCAACTGAAAAAGGTGCCATATTATATCTGCACCTAATAACACCTGTGTTAGGTTTCAATAATCTTCGGATATAAGATTCACGTGGACCATAAACAGCCACCAATACCTTATTTCCACCAACTTCCAAATAAGCAGATCCATCTGCTCTTTCAAGTACTCCTGCTTCAATTTTTAAAGGACGGATTTCATCATATGCTCGCCCATCATCCCTTTTACTATTATTAGTGATAAGAATCACCCCTTAATTAAAATTATTATTATATTTAATAAATAAATTATTATTTTATAATTAGATTATTATTTTATAATCTATTATTTTATAATAAACTATTATTTTATTCAATAAATAGATAGATAATTAACTTTTTAAATACAGTATCTTTAAAGACATAGCTAACTTCTTTTTCTCCAACTAGTAACTGGTTTTATCCGGTTATTTTTAGATTCACTTTTAGAAGAATTTTGAATTTTTAAAGTAGGAGAGCTAACTTCACTTTTATCAACTTCACCTAAACTAGGATTATTAGATGAATTTTGAGCTTTAACCTGATTAAAAGTATCTAGATAATTACCTTTTTTGTTTTTAGAATCATCTTCTTTAGAATCAACTTCTAAATCAATTTCAACTTCTTCTTTAATATTTTCAAGTTTTGGCTTTTCTAATACATCTGTTTCTTCTTCATCAAATTTATTTCTATTATTGTTATTGCCATTATTAGTATTATTACTGTTTTTATTATTATAATTCTTATTATTATTTTTATGAGAATTAGCTTTCCCATTATTAGAATTAGAGTGATCTATTGATTCTAAATCATCAGCAGTAATTTCAAACTCTTCTTGTTCTTCAGGTAGCTTTCCATCAACTAAAAGATAAAGTTTATCCCTAACCCTATCTGTAAGACCAGAAGTATGAGCTTCAGCTTCAATTAAGTTTATGATGGTTTTGGTAATCTGTTCCATCCCTTTATCACCTTTAACCCAAACAAGCCCATTTTGACCAACAACAATCTTACATTTAGTCTTATCTTTAATCATGTTGATCATAGATCCTTTTTTACCGATTAAACGTGGGACTTTAGTAGGAGTAATATCAACCAAAATTCCTCCTTTAAACTTACCCATTCCTCGGCCTTTTAAACCTAACTTGACTTTTTTAACTTCATCTACATCAACAACTCTTAAAAATAGAACATCACCAATATCAAATACTTTACTTAGTTCTTTTTTTTCTCTTCCAAAAACTTCAGATGCAGGTAATATTCCAGAGTAAGGTGAGTTAATGTCTACTCCCCACATTGAAAAACGAACGTCGTCAATTTCTCCAATTACTACATCACCTTTTTTTGGAACATATTTACTTTTAAGAGGAATTACACTAATTTTTTTGTTCCTAAGGGAAACCAAACCCATTAAAGATGAGCAAACACAATTTCCATCTTTAAAAGTTCCTCTTCCAGAATAATAGCCCTCTTCAGCTAATATTTGTCCTGGAACAACTAATTCTTTATCTTCTACGTGTATCATGTACAATATGCCCCCATAGGGTAATAAAATTTATGAATATAAATCAATCTTATATAATAATGAATTTTTCTTATTTAATAATGATTTACTAATGAATTTTGCAAAATTATTTAATAATAATTTTTTAAGCTATTTAATAATGAACTTTTTAAAATTATTTGATAATTATTATAATTTAATAATTCACTTTAATAATTAGTTTTAATAACTAGTAAAAATTTAATAGGATAATTATTAAATAACTTTAGTTTCAGCATCCCCACCAGAAATTTCGTTCATTTTAAGATTAAAGTCTTCTTGAACTCCACCAGGAATTTCAACAACAGCTATCCAAGATCCATCTTGTTGCCATTCTTCATTTAATATTTTACCAAATTTAGATATTATAGAAAAAGCATTTCCAGCAACTGAACCCGGTAACCTTACTGCAACTTTAACATGCTCAAATCGGATAGGTATTTTAATTTTAATAGCTTTTAAAACAATTTGCACCTGTTCATCAACTGATTTAAAAGGATCAATTTTAACTTTAGTTTCTTCCATAGCATTTTCTATTCTCTTTACTGGATGCGGAAGGCCAGTTTGAGGATTAATAGATTCTCTAGCAATTTTATTAATAACCATTAACCTTTTTTCTTCCTGCATATCTCTTTTTTGCTGAGCAGTAAGTTGAATATGTCCTTTATTAATTATCTCTTTTGCAACTTCTAAAATATCAGTATTATCAAACACTTTAATCATTGAATCATCAGGAGCTGTATCTCCTTTTTTAGCATCTTTGAATATATCTTCAACAGCTAAAACGTCTTCAATAATCACATCATCTCTTTCAGGATTTTTAAAATCTGCAGCTAAATCAGGATCAACTAAAATTTCAAATTTCTCACCATGAGATTCTAATCTAGCTATAATAGCTTCATCAATATTTACCATTATTTTTCCTCTAATAAATGATTCTATTTTAAATGAACTCTATTTTAAACAATCTCCAACTCAAAAATCTTTAATTTAAATAATCTCTAATTTAAATGACTTTTAACTTAAATAATTTTTAACTTAAATGATTTTAACTTAAATGATCTTTAATTCAACTAATAATTAATATCTAAAATAACCATTTTATTAATAAAAATATCTTCATGAAAGCATACTCATATAAGAACATTTAATATAAAAACATTTCACATCAGAATATCTTCATATCAGAATAAAAAAATAAGTTAAAATTCAATTAAGAATCTATAAGATTATTATATTTTATAAATTAATTAAAATCTAATAAATTAATAAAATTAATTAAACTAATTAACTCAATTAAATTAATTAACTCAATTAAACTAAGTAAACAATTAAACTAAATGAAAACTTAATTAAACTAAATAATAGATTAATTAGATAAGTAATAACCTAATTAACAAATAAAACCTTATAAATCTAATTAAATATTAGACTAAAGAATATTACTGAATGATATTACTAAATTATATCACTAAATGATTACTAAAGAATAATACTTTAATTAATGAACAATCTTAAGATTAAGAAGTTTATTAAATAAAGAATTTAAACAAAGAATAATAAAAGGATTAAAAAATTGAATTACTATTCAATTATTCTTCATCCTCAATTTCTTCTTCTTCAATATTATCATCAGTATCTTTTCTTGCAATAAGTGATTCAACATGAACTGCTACTTCTTCGTCAGAAATTTTTCTATATTTTCTAGTTTCTTTGTCAATAACAGCTATTTCAACACTTTCAACTGTAGTTTTACCTTCAGTAGCTTCATAGACAGCATCAAGAGCTAAATCAATTGCTTCATTAATAGTCATATCTTCTCTGTAATTTTCTTCAAAAACATCCATAGCAGCAGATCTTCCAGATCCTATAGCAGTTGCTTTATATTCAATTAATGCCCCACTAGGATCAGTTTCAAAGAGTTTACATCCGTTTTTATTTACTCCACCAATGATAAGTGCAGAACCAAATGGGCGTACACCACCATTTTGAGTATACATTTGTTTCATATCGCAAATCTTTTTAGCTAAAGATTCAACTCTTATTGGTTCATTATAAGTAATTTTATTAATTTGAGATTCCATTCTTGCTCTTTCAATTAATGCTCTTGCATCAGCTACTAATCCAGATGTAGCTGCACCTATGTGGTCATCAATTTGAAAGATCTTTTCAATAGATTTGGATTCTACAAGTTTACTTGTAGTTCTTTTATCTACTAAAAGTACAATACCTTCTTTTGATTTTACACCTAAAGAAGTAGTACCTCTTTTTACTGCCTCTCTTGCATATTCTACTTGGAATAGTCTTCCATCTGGGCTAAAGACAGTGATAGCCCTATCATATCCAGCATTTTGTAAAGGTTGCATATTTTAATACCTCTCGTTTTTTAGCAAAGTTATTTTTTAATTATTATTTATAATTCTAATTAATAAACTAACAATAATCAGTAAAATATTAATTATCAATCAATTATATTACCAACCAATTGGATTATTGATGAATTATATAATAACAAATCATATTAATAATAGATCATTTAATAATAAAATATTTTTTTTATATAAAATATTTTTATTAAATTATTTTTATAATTATCTTAAATTATTTTCATAATATATCATTTATTATAATAAAGTATGATAATTTAAATTATTATAAGCTATATTAATAATTTATATTTAATAATCTATATAATAAAATAAATATTATATTGAATAAAATCTAGATTTGTTTTAATCTATTAAGTTTTTAATAATAATTAAATTATATTAATCTTTAATTAAAACATGTGAATTTTAATTAAATATATTATCTTTAATCATATTGACTTTAATTTTATTTTAGTTTACTTTATGTTTTAATTTTTATAAAAAAATTTCTTTTAAAAAAGTTTTTTTTATATCTTTTAATAATAGCAAACAACTCAAAATCATACTTAAATAATTGAATAATATATAATAATATATTACATAATGATAAACATAATATTTAGTAATATATACTATTAAATGCATTAATTATAAAGCATTTATTAAAATATAGCACATATGGTTTAAATTAAAAATCCAAATTGAAAACTAAACTAAACCTCCATGATTTAGTGATAGATATTTTCTTATGTTTTATCCTTTTATAGATATGTGCAACTTAGTTAATAAACTTTTCTATTGATGAAGATATAGTTCCAGATATACCTATAGTTGTTATAGCTATTTTTTTATTATTGTAATTAGATAATAATGCTAAACTTCCACGAACTTTCTCTTCACAACCTCTTTTACAACGAAGAACAACTTTAAAATGGTAATACGAAGGCTCTTCTTCTTCATAATTAATAAAATTATTAATACTATTAGTATTAACTTTATTATTATTGTTATTACTATTATTGTTGATATCAGTATCAATATCACTATTATTGATATTATTATCTATTTTATAATGATTTGAAGAATAATTACTAATATCATAAAACTTCATTAACCAAAGATTAAAATCACTAGTTCCTATTTCACCATATAATCTTAAACAGGCATACCAAATAGCTGAAACCAATTCATCTTTTGAAATTTTTAATTCTGACTTTATATCCAATACTAAATATCTATTATTAATACGTAATGTAGGAGGTAATATTTTTAATTTCATATTCATAAATCCTATAAATCTTCAAAGATCCTTATAAATCCTATAAATCCTTATAAATCCTTATAAATTATTATAAATCCATATAAACTTAGTTATTTATTTATAAATAATGTTATTTAGACTAAATAGTTAGAGGAACCACCTATAACTAATCTAATAATCATTATTAATCTTTTTAACACCAAGAACAATCATATTTTCTCTTTCATTGTTAAATTCAATCAATTGATTAGGATAATCATCTAAACATAAATCTAAATCATCTTGAGAAAGACCAAAATTTTTAAAAACAGAAAAAATATCTTTAGGAGATCTTGTTTCCCAAATTGATGATGCACCAGAAGTTATTATTAAAGGAAATCTAAATTTGTTATATAATTTAATAATTTCTCTAAAATTAGCCATTATTTTTGCCCTAAAACTTAAATAACTAGACAAAATATCATTAAAACAAAGTTCAATAGCAACATTATTTCTAACAGCTTCTTTAGCTAAAACATGATTAATTCCACAAGAATTACGATTTCTAAAATAAGGTCTTGAAAGAACATCAATTTGCCTATTTTCACAAGCAGCCCGATTTATAGTTAAATCTCCTCCTAAAACAGAAATATATTTAGATTCATTCCTATATTTTTTAGAGAGTTTATATAATTCATTCTGACTTTTAGGATTAATTTCAAGCCCAAATTCAAATTCAAATTTATTTTCACTGTTGATTTTATTTTCATTTTGATAATTAGCTATTATTTCATCTATTTCTTGATTTAATTCATTTTTATAATTAATAGCTTTTTTAAAATTCTCAGTAGAATAATTTAGATTAACATAATCCCATCCTAAATTATAAGCATCCAAGATCAAATCTTTATCAAGTTTATAATTCTTTCCTTTTAAATTTAAATCATGGAACTTCATTAAACACCTCATTTTAGATAATTCATTTATAGATAACACTACTACTAATAATTAAATTTAATCTTATAATAATTAAATATAATCATCTAATACATCATTCAAAAGAGATATAGCTACATTTTTTTTAGCAGGGTAAGCTGCAACTTTTATTTTAAGATGAATTGAATCACCAGTATCACAAATCTCCCAGTTTTCTTCACAAGCTGAAGATTTAGAAAATCGGAGGAATAGATTTCCATTTTTATCAACTTTTCTTTCTAAATCATCACTTAACTTACACAATGATTTTTTATCCATATCTAAAAGATTTTTAAAAAAATCTTTTGTTTCTCTTTTTCTCTCAATCTTTCCAGATAAAATAACAATATCATCTTCAAGTATGCCTTCAGCTAATTCACGGTCTGGTTTAGCTGTTGGAAGAAGATTTTTTAATCCTTGCAATAGCTCTTCTTCATTTTCATCTGCATAAACAAACAATCTATATCTAATATTATGAATCATTTTAATCAACACAAAAACAATTTGAATTATGTATACATGATAAATTTTATTCTATAATCAATATTAATTAGTATTATAATTAATATTTTAATAAATTTCTATTAAATGTTTTAATAAATAACTGAATTTTTAATGAATATATTAATTTATAGTTTACTTAATATCTCATATATTAAATATTATTCTTAATATTATATTATATCAAAATTAACATATTAAGATTTCTAAAAAATACTCAAATTAGGTTATAAAAATAAAAAAATAAGAAAATACTAAAAAATTAGGAAAAATAATGATAAAATATTTAGATAGAATATAAAATATTTGATAAAAATAATTAAATATGAATAGAAATAATATAAAAAAATAAATATTTGAATAATATTTTTAAAATAAAAAAGAACAATGAAATAATCTTAAAAAAAAGAATAAAAATAATTATAAAAGAATAAAAGAACAATGAAAAAAAATAAGCAAAAAAGAATAAAAAAGAAAAATTAAAACAAGAAATAACTTGTTTTATTAATGTCTCTTTTCAGAACCTTTTCCTCTTGTTTTTCGTCCTCTACCTTTCTTACCAGCACTAGTTAAACCTCTAAGAGCTCTATTTTTGTGTTGACTTTCGCAAATCCAATTAATTTTAGGATCATTGATAATAGAAGGACTTTGTGGATCTACTAAAATAACTTCAAAGAATTTGAATTTACCATCAGACCATACCCAGTAAGAGTTTAAAACTTCCATATTAGGGTATTTTTTACTTACACGTTCTTCAGCTATTCTTTGGATAGATTTTGAAGGAGTTATCTTATTTACACCCATACGTTTTGGTCTACGACCTGCAGTAAAACGAGTTTTTCTCCTTCCACCACGACGTACTCTAGTTCTAACAACAACATAACCTTTCTTAGCTTTATATCCAAGGGATCTAGCACGATCGATTCTTGTAGGTCTGTCTATTCTCTGAATTACTTTTTCACGTCTCCAAATTGGAGCTCTTTCCCACATAAGTTCTCTTACATAAGACTTATCAGGATTTTTCCATGCATCTCTAATATACTTGTACATTATTACACCTCTTGTTCAGCAATTAAGCCACATCCAGGGATTATATCCCAAAAAGAGTTTATTTATTAATTAATAGATCATTATAGTAATTAATATTCCATCAATTATTATAATATTAATTAAATAACATATTAATTACAATTTAATACATTATAGTAATCACGATTAATTACTAGATTGTATTAATTACTTAATAAATATATCCATAATTAAAATACCTATAATTAACACACCATCTTTAAATTAATTCTTAACTTTAGATGATAATAAAATATTTAATATAAGAGGTATAAAAAGCTTTCCTTTATTTATAAAAAATAAAAAAATAAAATATATAAAATATATAAAAAATAAAAAAAATAAAAAATAGAGATAAAGAAGACTTTATCCCTTAAAAGTTTAAACATTAATTTTGTTTTCTTCTTAGTAATATTCCTAAAACAATGAATATTGCTAATATAGCTGGGATTAAAGGTATTCCTGTTTTTTTCATAAAAGCACTAGCTTTATCTGTATTAATATGGTTTGTTTTTGTATTATTTGTAGTATTTGTTTTGTTTGTATTGTTTGTATTGTTTTGATGATTAGTTATGACTTTCAATATATTACTACTATTAGAAGAAATATATAGGTCATCCCCCACAAATTCAACATTTACTGTTAAGTTACCTACAGTATTTGCAGTGTATTTTAGTATTGCAATTCCATTTTCATCAGTTATAGCTTCACCAATATAATTACCATTGATATAGAACTTGAGAGTTTTATCAGCTAATGGGTTACCATTGTGATCTAATAGTTTAGCAGATAAGATCACATCTTTACTTTTTCCAGTAGTCTTTTTATCAACAATGACATTAGTTGGTGCCTTAAAGTTGACATTTACAAGGACACTGTCACTATTATATTGATTATTACCTAAGAAAGTTACATTGAGATTTCCAAGATATGGTACTGTTATTGAATATGGAATAATAGCTACACCATCTACAAAAACAATATCATAATAGGTATGATTGCCAATAGTAACATTAGCTATAATATTAATGGTTTCATCAAGTTTAACAGTAACATTAACTGTTTCACCAACAGTTCCATTAGGAATTTCAGCAGAAATAGTTGAATTTAACTTATTAACTAAAAAGTTAGTTTTATTTATGAAATCCATGTAGTAATAATCACCAGATAAACTAACAGAAACACTAATATTACCTACATTAGAAACAGTATAGTTTAAAATCCAACCACCAGTACTATTAACATCAACAAGATAATTATTACCCCCTATAGTAACATTAACCTGTGTAATATTAGTATAATTAGCTAATTGGCCACTAATAGTAATATTATCCCCAATATTTGGATTGTTAGGATTGATAACAATGCTAGAATTAGTACTATTCTTAAGCACTTCAAAAGTTGTAGTATTAGTAAATGCTGTGTAATTATCATTACCATCAAAACTAATAGCTACTGTGATATTACCTGTCTTTTCAGTTGTATAATTAAGACTCCAATCACCATCAGCACCAATGGTAACATTATAATCATTACCATCAACAGTAACAGTTAAAGAATCAGAACCATCACCAAGATAACCAGCTAACTGACCACTAATAATAGCATCATTTCCAACATGAACATTAGAAACAACAATACTAGAATTAGTACTATTCTTAAACACTTCAAAACTAGTAGTATTACTAAAACCAGTATAATTGTCATTACCATTAAAGTTAACAGCCACTGTGATATTACCTGTCTTTTTAGTAGTATAATTAAGACTCCAAAAACCAGTACTATCAACAGTAACAGGATAAGTATTACCACCAATAGTAACATTAATACTACTTATTCCAGTATAATTAGCCAATTGACCAGTTACATTAACATTTTCACCAATATTAACACTAGATGGACTAACAACGATAGTAGAATTAGTGGTTTTTAATACATTAAACATAGTAGAGTTACTGAAGTCAGTATAGTATGAATTACCAGTTAAACTAACTAAAACTGAGATACTACCAGTACGGTTAGTTAAATAAGTTAAAGTCCAATCACCATTGCTATTCACATCAACAAGATAAAGATTACCATCAACAGAAACATTAACCTGTGTAATATTAGTATAATTAGCTAAATGTCCTGTGATAGTAACATTATTATCTATCTTGGGATTAATTGGATCTATTACAATTGTTGAATTAGTAGTCATCATTACATAGAATTGGAAACTAGTATCTTGCATATCTAAATGAGCAAGAACATATTGCCAGTTGGTTCTATTGATTGTGTAGTTATATTTAAATCTATCATTCCAAGTACTATTAAAAGCAAAGCCATTGAAAGTACCATTGATGGCAAAATAAGGTAAATATTCCACACCATCATTATTACGAGTAGTATTTAATACCAGAAGATTAAATATTATTTGATCACCAATAACAATACCATTCAAGCTTGTAGTATTAGCTATATTAAGAATATAATGATTATTAGTATTCAAATTAGTATAACCAGCAATACTATTCTTACCCCACCAGTTATAATCTGCGCTAACATTAGCAAAATTAGCAAAGAAAACTTTATTGGAATAGTTTCCAACAAATCGATTATAATTGATACCTACATTAGCAGAATTAACATAAATATCAATACCAGTACCATTATCCACATATTCAACATAACCACCATAATAGCTGTAATCATCAGCCCAACTTGTAGCAACAATAGTATTATTGAAGAAGTTTGAACCATTTATAGAAAACTCATTATTAGTGTAAATACCAGCACCCCAAGCATTATTCGAACCAAAATCATATCGAGATCCTGCATATGAAGTGATGTTATTATTAATGAATGTAGAATTTGTCACTGACAATCCTTTACCTGAGTTGAAAACACCTGCTCCTTGAGCATCAGAATGAGGATAATCATAATCACCAGCCCATGCATCAGAAGTGATTTTGTTACTATTAAAACTAGAATTAATCAAGTTAAAGTTATTACCAGTATTATAAATAGCACCACCATAACCATAAGCATTATCAGACTCATAACCAGAACCAGATTCTGAATAAACTGTATTATTATTAAATTCAGAATTATTTACACTAAGATTAAAACCTGTATTGTAAATAGCACCACCATATGCAAAAGAATCCTTTCCCCAATTATCGTGATAAGTTCTAGTGTAAGCAGTGTTATTTGTAAAGTTTGAATTATTTATCTCAAGGTTGTTAGCAGTATTATAAATAGCACCACCATAAGTATAAGCTGGTGATGATGCGGATGTATTAATAGTAGATGCATTATTGTTTTTAAAGATACAGTTAGTTATAGTTGTTTTACCTGCGGTTATGTAAAGAGATCCACCATTTCCATTGTTTATATAACCATTTATAAATGTTATATTTTCAAAAGTAATGTTAGAATTACCAGAAATATTGAACATTCTTCCTAATCCTCTTGCATCAATGATAACTTGATCAGGAGAACCATTTCCACGAATCAAAACATTTTTACCACTAAAATTAATACTAACATTAATATCACTAGTTTTATTATAAGTACCAGGATTTAAAGTTAAAGTATTATCTATTTCAGATCCACTACCAATATCATCTATTGCACCACCAATACCACTAGAATTAGTGCTATTTAAATTTATGTCAGCTGCATTGATAGAAGATATTGAAACAAGTATAAAAACTGCAACAATAAACAGTAAAAAAAACCTTATGAATTTAAGATTATAAATTTTTATCATTTTCACCCCCCTTTATTTTCGTTTTATATTAAATATTATTTTATTAATAACAGAAAAGAAATTTAATTGAATAAACAATCAATAATTGAATAAGCAATAATTTCTAATTGAGTGAACAATCACTAAAATTTTAGTGAACAATCACTATATTATTAATAAGAAAAGAAGCCTAAAAATATAGGAATAAAATTAAAAAAAATATGAATCATATAAAAATAAGCTTCTTTTCTTATTAATACTAAATATAGCCCTTAATATTATTATATCTAAAAAAAGATTTAAAGATATAAAAACATTGAACTTTTTTAAACAGTTTCAGTCAAAGATATTTTATTTAAAGAATAGTTAGAATTATGTGAACACTCGCTATTTAATGATATTATATTAATATTTCATCATATAAAAACTTTTCTCTCATCAGATAAAATATAAAAAAATATTATATAAAAAATATTAAATATATTATACAAAAGGTAAAAATAAAAATTTTAGAGATTATTGAATTAAAATTATTCCATTACCTCATATAATATTTTAACTGCCTTTACAAATGGAGGCATGCCTGAAGTAAGTAGAACCATTCTTAAAACATCCATGATTTCATCTTTAGTAGCATTAAATTCATTAATTGCACTTTGGATTTGTTTTTTAACAGCTCTATCATCTGAATTTGATGCTGCGATAGCTAAAGCAATGAACTTTTGAGTTTTATAGTCAATAACTTTACCTGTATAGACTGCATCATTTAATTCAACTATAGCTTCATATATATCAGGAAAATCTCTTTTTACTGGTCCCATTCCTTTTCCATAAAAAACATTTTCTTTCAAAAAATCACCTATATTATATTATGTTTTAATATTATATAAAAATTAAGAATTTAATTGAATAGATTCATTTAATTTTATATTATTAATAATATTTTACTATTTAAGTAATGATAATAATAAAAATGAATAAAAATAAAAAATAAATATAAAAAATTAAACTAAAAAATTAAACTAAAAATAAAATAAAAAAATAAAATAAAAATTTTAAACTTTTATAACCTTTTTATTGTTTTTATAAGTTATTTCATTCATCGTTTTTTTAGGATTTAAAACAAAATATTGTTTTTTACAATATTTATGATGAGCTTTATCTGGATAATAAGTAACAATAATGTTTATTTTCCCATTACCTTTAATAGGCTTTATATTTATATATTTAGAGTGTATTTTAATTCCTTTTCTAACATGCCATAACTTTAATTGTGTTTTTTTAGATTTTAAACTACCTTTGTTTTGGATTGTTACAATATATTTACTTACTTGTTTATTATATCTATTTTTTATTTTTTTAACTTTTAAAATAGCTAAATCAACTTTAGGATTAACAATCTGGTATTTAGAACTCATAGATGATGTATAAGTATTATCTCCATCATAAATTCCAGTAACTTTATATTTACCTCCTTTTAATCCACCAATGTTAAATATTGCAACTCCATATGCATTAGTGTTTTTAATATATGTTTTCTTGTTAATTATAAGTTTAACAGATTTATAAGCTAAATGATTACCTTGAGAATCTGTTAAAGTGACTCTAATAGAAGTTTTTTTACCTTGATTTATAGTAGGTGAAGATATACTGATTTTAGTATTTTTTTTAGTTGAAGAAAGGCTTATAGAAATATTCTGATTATCAATTAAAAATTCATAATTAGTAAAACCCTTGAATACCCCACTATATACAGTAAAGTTATTATTAAACCTAGCATCAAATGAATTAATACAAGAATTATTTAAATAAACAAAGCATTCAAAATAAGGTAATTTAAAAGGATCAAAACTACCATTATCAGTCAATTTAATAATATATCTAAATTTAGCTATACCTTCATAAGCTACAGAAGTAGTGTTGATAACATTTGTAATAAAGTAATTATTTAATATAACACCATAATAAGCTGAAGGAGTGTTATTTCCCCACCAATTATAATCAGCTACAACTCCACCATTAGTAACATTCAAATCAAATAAACTATTATTAAATAGTCTATTATAAATTATAGAAACATTAGTACAATTAACAACATATATTCCCTGAACATTATTTATAATATTAGAAGATACTATTGAAACATTTTCACATTCAATGAGATAAATAACTCCTCCATTAGTTAGAGAATTGTTTGTAAAGTTACATCTGGATATATCAAGATTAGAAGCTCTTTCAACATAAATAGCACTACCCATACCACTAGCAACATTATCACTAAAATTAGAATTAGTAATAATTATATTATTAAAATTCCCATTAAATGAAATAGCACCACCAGAACCACTAGCATTATTACCAATAAGACTAGAATTAACAATAGTTAAAAGATTACTAACATAATTAAAGAATATAGCACCACCAGGACCACTAGCATTATTACCAATAAATGTAGAATTGATGATTAAAATATCGCCCAAAATATAACCATCAAAACCAATAGCACCGCCAAGGCCATTAGCATTGTTATGATTAAAAGTAGAATTAGCTAAAATAACAGACCCTTTTATAATATAAAAGTAAATAGCACCGCCTGGAGTATATAAAACATTGTTATTATCAAAGTTACAACCAACAATACTAACATTGCCATTTATAGTACTAAAATATATAGCGCCGGCAGGACCACCAGCAATATTACGATTAAAAGTAGAGTTAGCTAAAATAACATCTCCACCAATATTACCAAAACTAATAGCACCACCAGGACCAGAAACACCATTATCATCAAAACTAGAGTCAATTATACTCACATTACCATGAATATTACCAAAACTAACAGCACCACCAGGACCACCAGCACTATTGCTATCAAAACTAGAATTAATAATTTTTAAATTACCAAAAATATCTCCTCCAACATAGATAGCACCACCAGGACCATCGAATAAAACTTTATTATTATCAAAACTAGAATTAGCAATATAGAGAGTACCATTAATTACATTAAAGTAAATAGCACCACCAGGATAACTAGCATTGTTATAATTAAAAATTGAATCAATAATACTTACAGAACCATTGATAAAACTAAAACTAATAGCACCACCTGGAGAACTAGCAACATTATCAACAAAACTAGAATTAAAGATAATTACAGAACCATTAATATTACCAAAGTAAATAGCACCACCAGGACCAGAAACATTATTATTATCAAAACTAGAATCACCAATGTAAACAGAACCATTAATCAAACTAAAACTAATAGCACCACCAACACCACTAGCAGAATTATTATCAAAACTAGAATTAAAGATAATTACAGGACCATTGATATCACTAAAGTAGATAGCACCACCAGGACCAGAAACATTATTATTATTAAAATTAGATCCAAATATACTCACAGAACCATTAATCAAACTAAAACTAATAGCACCACCAACACCACCAGCAATGTTATCAACAAAACTAGAATTAACAATACTCACAGAACCATTAATCATGCTACCAAAGTATATAGCACCACCAGGACCAGAAACATTATTACTGACAAAATTAGAATCAACAATACTCACAGAACCATTAATAAAACCAAGACAAATAGCACCACCAACACCGCCAGCAGAATTATTATTAAAGGTTGAATTAGCTATATTCATAGAACCATCGATATTACCACTAAAGTAGATAGCACCACCAGGACCAGAAACACTATTATCATCAAAACTAGAATCAACAATACTCACAGAACCATTAATAAAACTAAAACTAATAGCACCACCAACACCACTAGCATTATTATTATTAAAAGTTGAATTAAAGATAGATACAGAACCATTAATATTACCAAAGTAGATAGCACCACCAGGACCAGAAACACTATTTTCAACAAAACTAGAATCAACAATACTCACAGAATTATTAATATTACCAAAGTAAATAGCACCACCATTACCAAAACAAGTATTATTCATAAAAGTAGAGTTTACAATATTTATTGGACCTTCAATTATATTACCAAAGTAAATAGCACCACCAGGACCAGAAACATTATTACTGACAAAATCAGAATCAACAATAGATACTGAACCATTAATATTATTCATAAAACAAATAACACCACCAATACCAAAACTACTATGATTACTAAATGAAGAATTAATAATAATTACACTACCATTAACCTCATTATTAAAGCAGATAGCACCACCAGGACCACTAGCATTGTTTCCTCTAAAAGTAGAATTTGTAATACGTAGATTACCATTAAGGGTATTATTAATGTACAATCCTCCTCCAAGAGCACCATAATTATTATAAAAATTAGAATTAGCTATATTGATACCATTAACTTTTCCATCAAAATAGAAAACACCACCAAGACCAGTAGCATTGTTAAAATCAAAGGTCGAATTAATAATATTTACATTATCAACATTGCCAAAAATTGCTATAGCACCACCATAACCACTAATAGGATTATCTATATTATAAACAGCACTATTATTTGTAAAAATACAATTTTCCAAGGTTAAACTACCTTGACTATAAATAGAACCACCAATATCAGATTTACAATTTCTAATTGTAAGATTAATTAATGTTAACGAATTTCCACTAGTTATATTGAAAATTCTTGAAATTCCACTACCATCAATAATCGTACTTTGTTTATCTTTACCAATAATTGTAACATTTTTATTTATTAAAATATTAGTATTATTAACTCCATTATATATTCCATTATCTAAAAATAAAGTACCATTATTATCTAAATTATCAACTGCATTTTTAATTCCACCATCAGAAGTTGAATTATCAATATTTATAGGATTTGCTCCAGTGACTGAACTAAAAGAAACAAAAACTAAAAATACTAATAAAAAAACCATTAAAAATAGATTAAAACACTTAAAATTTTTATTAATCACGTTATAAATTCCCCCGATATTTATAATGGATAAATGAATAATAATTCATAAAAATGGTTACATTAAAGTAAAAAAAGATTAACTAAACTTAGATTAAATAGCAATCAAACTATTAACTAACAATCAAACTAAAAAATATTTTTAACATACTCAAATATATTTACCCAAATATATTATTAGTAATTTAGAATATACAAAATAGTTATATTGAAATAAAATATCAATATAGTTTTTAAAATTATGTTTATATGTAACCAAATTATTTATCCTAGATATAGGTTCTATAAAGTATAATATAAATATTACTAATTTGATCAAATTAAAACTTGTTATAATATAATGAAAAATATAAAAATAATAAAGTAAAAACAAAAAACTAATAAAAAATAAAAATAAAAAATAAAATTACTAATAAAATAATAAAAAAGGTATTAACTAAAATCTTCAATCAAATCATTTAAAACCTTTTCAAAATCATCAGTAATAAGATTCCAATCATTATTTTTAACAAAATCACGACCCAAATTAGCTATATTATCATAATTTCCACTGTCAATAATAGACTTAGCACAAACAAGAACTTCACTAGCTGAATTAACATATTCAATACCATGAAACTCTCCAAACTCCTTAAAAATACCAGGAAGTTTTGTAGCTATAACCACCTTTCCCATAGCTAAGTATTCATATAATTTAATCGGAACAATATCCTGCATAATTTCCTCATCAATATAAGCAGGAAGAAGACAAAAATCAGCTAAAGATAAAAACTCAGGAATACGAGTATAAGGTTGCTTACCAGTTAAAATTAATTGATTTGAAAGATCATAATCATCTTTAATTTTAACCATATCATCATAAGCATCACCATCACCAACAATAACAATTTTAAAATTAGGATAATTCTCTTTTTTCTTACCTAACTCAATAGCTAACTCCTTCATACCAGCAAAATCATAAATCCATCCCATAAAAAAAAGAACAATATCGTCTTTTTTAATACCTAGTTCTTCTCTTATAGTTGAATCATCTAAATCAGGATTATAAGATTCAAAATCAATACCTGCATCAATTACAATAGTTTCATCTTTTTTTGCACTTAAATCAATAGCTAAACTCTTAAGTTGTTCATTTATTGTAATTACAAGATCTGAATTGGTTATAGCTTTCTTATTAATCATACGACCAAATGATTGAAAAGCCTTTTCTGGAATTAAAGTGTATAAAACATCAATTAAATAATAAATAAAAGGAATATTTTCACTTTTAGCTATCTTTGAAGCTATATAAGCATTCATAAGTCCAAGAGCAACAATAACATCTGGTTTAAATTCTTTTATTTGTTTTTTAATCTCATTTCTATGAGAATTAGCTAAAGACAAATAGCTAAAAACTGGGAGTTTAATAAAGCTAGGGCGAATAACTTGAATATTTGCATTTTCATCTACCTTAGATACATTATAAAACGTTTTTTTAGGATAAACAAGTCCTTTGTCATTATCTTTTGACCAATCAATAGGATAATCAATTACACGAATTTCGTGACCTCTTACAGCCATCCTATCCATAAGATGATGTTGTTGGTGAGGGTTTCTCTCTAACCAGTCTGATTCTTGAATAACTAAAATCTTCATAATATCAAAAAAATCTAAAATCAATTAAAATAGAAAAATAATAAATTATATAGTATAAAATCATGATTATAAATCTAAAAAATTATAAAACTATAAAAATACCGATTATAAAACTATAAACTATAAAACTATAAACTATAAAACTATAAACTATAAAATTATAAAATTGAAATTATCAAACTATAAACAGTTTTTAAAACTTGATAATTTCCTTAGGATCTAAATTAGTAGCCATAGTCCAAAAATGAGCTTTACCAGTAGAAATTCTAAATATTATTAACTCATCACCTTCAGCTGTTAAACCAAACTCTTTTAAAAAAGGTCTATCTTCTAAACAAAGCTTTTTCATTTCAATATCATCTATAAATTCTGCTTCACCTTCAACGCGAAGCATTGTTCCAGTTCCCTCATCTGGCTTAAAAAATGCCAATTCAATTTTAGGATTCTCTTTAATTTCCCCAACTAAATCTTTAATAATAGCTGATTGAAAGTAAAAACCAGTTTCATCAGCATACCACATACCCATAGCCCTAACATGAGGTTGGTCATTTTTTGAAGTAGCTAACCACGCCACAGGGTTTTCATTTGCAAAATCAATACAATCTTTAAAGTCCATACTTAAACCTCCATAAAAGAAAAAAACTAAAAAATATAAAATTAAAAACTATAAAGAAAAAAGTTAAAAATGAAATAAGTTAATTAAAAGCTAAACATAAAATTTAGCTAATTAATAATCAAATTCTGCACTTTCTTCAATATTATCCCAATTATTATCAAACCATTTATATGTATATTTTAATCCTTCATCAAAAGAAATAGAAGGTTTATAATCTAAAATATCCTTAGCTTTATCAATTGAAGATAATAATTTATTTTTAGCATCCCAATCTCTTCTTGCTCTGTAAGCTATACCTTCTTTATTTCCAGTTAAAGCATTTACTTTATTTGCCATATCAATAACCTGATGATCTTTACCAGAACCTAAATTAATAGCTTCACCAATAGCTTCTTCTTCAATACCCATAGCTAAAAGACCATTAACAATATCCCCAACAAAAGTCCAATCTCTTGTTTCACTACCATCACCAGTAATAGGAAGAGCTTGATTTGTCATAGACCAATAAAAAAAGTTAGGAATCACATTTCTATATTTACCTGGAACTTCACCAGGACCAAAAACATTAAAAAACCTTGCATTTACAATAGGCATTTCATACAAGTTGTTGAAATAATTAGTGTAAAGCTCTCCAAGAAGTTTAGTAACTTGATAAGGAGTGTGTAAAGAAATAGAAATATCATGTTCCTCAAAAGGCATTTTAGAATCAAGTCCATAAACACCACAACCAGAAGAAGAGTAAACAAAGCGTTCAACACCAGTTAATTGTGCATGTTGAAGTACTTTAAGAATACCAATTCCATTAACCATTAAATCATGCTCAGGATTATCAACACTATTCTGATTAGCAAAATGAGCAGCTAAATGAAAAATATGAGAAGGTTTTTGTTTAAAAACTCTTTTTAAGACAGCCTCATCAAGAATATCTCCTTTAATAAATTCAATATTCTCATCTTTAGGTATATTCCATTCATAAGCAGAAGATAAATTATCAAGAATAATAACTTTCTTTACACCTAAATTAGCTAATTTTTTAGATAAGTTACTACCAACACATCCAGCTCCACCAGTTACAAGAACTATTTTCTCTTGATATTCATTAAAATTATTTTTTTCACTCATTTAAATCATCGATGATTAATTAAACTTAATATTTATTAAAAATTCTTTATCAAAAATATAAGATTAATATTGAAAACATATTTATCACTATTAAAAATATATCAATAATGTCTTATCAAAAATATTTATTAAAATATTTATAAAAGTATATCTATTAAATATATCCATTAAAACTTATTATTTTCTTGCTTTACCTACTTTTCTTGCAATTACAAGTTCACCAACAGCTATTAAACCAACAAAGAATTTTTCAAGACCACCAGTCGCCCATATTGCCTCTCCAAAGGTAGCATTACGAATATTTTTCTCATAATCCTCAGCTTTAATGCGTTTTCCAGTAGTTCTACGACTAATAATAGCTGAAGCTTCCATTAATTCTTCCCAAGTAACACCTTTAAGCTCTTGCTGCATAGCTTCATAAAGTTTATAGACCTTAACATCATAAAGAGAGGATAAAGTATCGATAATATCAAAAGACCTGATTACTCCAGTAACAATTTCATCCTTGTTAAGAACTGGCATACTAATTAGTTTATGATTAGAAGTTTCAATAACAGCTAATCTAGAAGGATCATTTTCATAAATATAAATAATCTCTTCTTTAGGATGCATAATATCAGAAGCAGTTTTTTTACCTTCTCTTAAACCACGAGTAACATCTAATGAAGTTATCCAACCAATTAGCTTCATATCAGGACTAACAACAGGACTAGTAAACCTTCTTGACTCTTCCATTTTTATAGAAACATTTTCTACACTATCCTCAGGTGATACATAGATAAAATCTTTATCCATCATTTCTTTTGCTTTCATAAAATCCCTTCAAAATATAAGTTTAATAAGTTTATTTATTTAATGATTATTTTGTTTCTGAATCAGTACTATTTTCTAAGTCTTCTGACTTTTCTAAACTTTTTGACTCTTTTAAATCTTTTAATTCTTTTAATTCTTCTGAACTTTTTAAGTCTTCTGGCTCTTCTAAATCTTCTGATTCTTCTAAATCTTTCAAAGATAAAGCATTAACTGGACATTTACTAGAACAAACATTACATCTAATACATTTATCATCATCTAATACAACTTCATCCCCATCTAACCTAATAGCATCAACAGGACATGATTCTTCACACAGATAACATTGAACACAAGCATTTTGATCAATGCAAAGAGATTTAGTAACAATAACAGGTCCTAAAGTCCTATCAAGAGTTATAGCATCAGTACTACACAAATTAACACAAGAACCACATCCAACACAAAGTTTTTTATCAATGTATGGATATTCTTTATCCTCTAAATAAGGATAGGATGTATCATCAGCTGCTTCAATTATTGATTTATCTTTAATAGTAATAGCTTTTGTAGGACAGAACTTAACACAATCACCACAATCATCACATTTAGTTCTATCAATATTAATGTCCTTCATTCTAAGAACACGATGTGGAACTTTAACTTCTTTCAATGAATATTCCACATCACTATCATCACTTTCTTTATTAATAGCTGATTTAGTTTCCATTACATAAATACAAGAAACAGGACAAGTTTGTGCACAAATTTCACATTTAACACAGTTATCTTCAACTCTAGATTTTTTAACAGCACTAGAATGAGAAATAGCATCAACAGGACACTCTTCAACACAAAGGTCACATCTAACACAACGTGGAGAAATAGTTATAAGCTTATCATAGCCATCATAAGCACCAATATCAACTTCAAAATCATCGATATCATCGTCCAAATCTACTGATTTAAGAACAACTTCTCTTTGAAGATCCTCCATTTGTTTTTTAAGTTTTATTTCCATAAATCTTCCTCTAAAATCATAAAGATATATAAATATCAAAAAGACCATTCTATAAAAAAATATTATTTTGATATTTTAATAAATATCAAAGATCATTTTATAAAAGATAAAAATATTTTTATTAATTCTAATATATATTATTATCTTCTTAGTTCCCATAGCTAACATTTTACTTAATGTTATATACACCATCTTTTATGCTTATACTTTATGCGTTATATTTTATGCTTTATATTTTAGGATTTAATATAAAAAATAATTAAAAAATTAAAAATAATAGACTAATTATTAAAGATAAGATTATATAAAAAATAATTGAAAAATTAAAAATAATAGACTAATTATTAAAGATAAAATTATATAAAAAATAATTGAATAATTAAAAATAATTTTTAATAATAGTTTAGTAATTAATAAAAATATCTAATAATAAATGATCATTAAATAATAATTAAATAGTTAACAATAATTTAATAACTATAACTAATAGTAATAATCAATATCATAATTAATAATAATCTAATAACAATTACTAAATACCAATACCAATACTTTTCTCAAAATCTTCAAGTTGGGATTTATCTGGAAGGCCAACAGTACAAATATTCTCAACACACTTAGAAGCCACCCAATTTCCAATCAAACAAGATTTATGAAGAGAATAGCCCTTTAAAAAAGAATATAAAAATCCTGCATTAAAAGAATCTCCAGCAGCCGTAGTATCAATTACATCAGTTTTAAAAACTGGAACTTCAACTTCTTCATTTTGATTGTTAATAGCAAAGACACTTTTTTCTCCTCTTTTAACGACAATAATTTCAATTCCATCCTTAATAACAATACGAGCAATATTTTTAAATGATAAAGAAGTATCAACACCTGTCGATTCATTATCAGAGCCTTTTAATCCATTAATTTCTAAATAATAATCTTTAAATAATAATTTAAGCTCATTTTCATTTATAAGAAGAATATTAGTTCTATTTAACAATTTTTTAAGCTCTTTAATATTTTTTTTAGCATAAAACATTCCAGGATCTAAACTTAAAACAACAGAATCAGGAATATAATCTAAAAGTTCCAATTGAGTATTAAATGAGTTTCCAAAAAAAGAAGAATAATGTATTATCTTAGTGTTTTTAATATTTTCAATATTAATCTCACCTATAGTTATCTCATCATTAACTCCAGAGTCAACATACAATGCTCTTTGACCATTTTCATCAATGAACCCCATAACTTTTCCAGAATTACCTTTCTCAGATTCAATCAGATTATTAACAAAAACACCCTCAGATATAAGATTCAATTCAATCATTTCTCCTTCTTCATCATCAGCTATTTTACCAATATAAGATGTAGAAACTCCTAATCGAGAAAGTCCTATTATAGTATTAGCTGCAGAACCTCCGGGATTTGAATCAAAATCCTTAATATAGCTTTCTTCATCATGACAAGCAATATCATTTACATAATACATCTTATCAAGATTTAAAGCACCAAAACCAATTACATCAACAGGAATATTATTATCTAAAATACTCATAATTTACTCCTTATTTAGTATATAATCATTTAATAATATTTAATAATAGAATTATTTAGCAAAAAATAATTTAGTAATATTTAACAATAAAATCATTTATTAAAGAATTACTTATTAATAATTAATTATATAATAGGTCAAAATATTTATATTTAAAAAATATCTAATAGATTTAAATTATATTCACCAAGACTACCATTAAAATTACCAGCAGAAATTTTAACAATATCATCAGAATAATCACTATCTAAAACAGCTTCAATAGATTTTTTCATAGCTAATTTTGCAACGTTCATGTCGGTTCCATTAATAACAATTTCAGGAATATAATTAACAATATCTGGAACTTTAGAAACATCTCCAATATTTTTCTTTAATGAAGGACAATATGGATGATTAGTAGTAGGTCCAATCCAAGGATAATTTGTTTCAACTTTAGAAGCTGCAGAACAAATTCCAAAAGGAGCTATAGCACCTTCAACTTCCATAATAGCATCAATAGCTAATTTACCAGCTTCGAGAACTGCTTCTTTACTTTTACACATATACCAAAAATTAGCTCCCATCACACCTTCACCATAATAAAGTTCATTTTCTATTTGAAAATCAGGAACAGCTATTGGAACATTTATCATTTCACGATTATAATCACTTTCAATCCATTCATAGCCATCCCCACAATGACCTACTTGTTTCATCATATTAATAGAACCAATTTTATTAGACGCATCAGTATAATTAAACATTCGAGTAAATGGTTTAACTAAAACATCTTGACGAATCCTATAAGATAATTCAACTTCATATTTCTCCATATTATCAAGGCCAAACCAATACTGAACAATAGCACCTATTCGACCATCAGGAGTCTTATTTCCATCAATAAAGCTTTCAACTCCACCTTCAATTCTTCCAATAACAGCTCCAGGAGTTGAAGTTGAATCATATGCAGCTTGTTTTAAAGTTTCTTCATCTTCTGCAGTAATTAATGCTCTAATATATTTTCCAGAAAAGCATTCTGCAAAAGTATCATCAATTAAACTTTTATCTATCATAAAACACCTTCATTATTGTATATGGAGTTAGTAAACCATTTTAAATTATTAGATTATTATTAATTATTTTATTAAATTAATAAATAACAGTTAGAATTAATAACAATTAAACTAAGTATAGAATATATTATTAATATCTAAAGTATTTAATCATATTATTAAATTAATTATATTATTAATATAAACTTATAATTAATATAAACTTTATTAATTTTATAGATTACTAAAATGAATAAATAAATTGTAATTATAATTGTAATTGTAATTATAAATTATTAAATTATCCTAAAGAACCAATACTTTTCCCTCGAATTTTTTTTCTCATTTTAATACTCTCAGATATAAGCTCATCAATATTTTCCTCATTAACCAACTCAATAATTGGTAAATCATTATTTTTAAATAATTCATTAAATTCTTCAATAAGAGTAAAACTAATTCTAAAACTCTCAAATGCACGTTTAATATCCATATTAAAAGATTTAGCAAATTCTAAAACATAATCTTTGTTGAACTTACTATGAAGATCTATTAAAAGAGAAGTTACAATAGTATTATCAGAGATTATGGCTATATCAGCTTCACGTATAGCTACCTCATTACCATTGAAAGAAACAGCAATGCCACCATTTTCCTTTGCAAATTTTAAAGGTTCAACATCAGTATGACTATCTCCTACATACATAATATTAGCTTCATCAACATTAAGTTTTGATAAAATATCTTCAAGAGCAAGTTGCTTTCCAATTCCACCAACACACTCAATATCATTAATAAGAGAATAAACATTCATTTTAGGAATTTCTTTAAAAAAAATCTCATTTAAAATATTTAAAGAATCAGTACTTAAAACTCCATTTTCATACTCTTTTTTAGCTATATCAACAATAATATCTTTAAATTCAATCAGCTTTTCTTTTTCATCAACAGACAACTCATAATTATCTAAATTATCTAAATGTGTATAGTAAGTATTTTCAAAAGGAAAATCAAGATAATCCGAGATAGCTTCAATATACTGACCATAGCTAGTACTTACTATATATGAATCCATAGTATTTCTAGCTAAATTAAGAGTATTTTGTGCATTATCAACTAAAAAAATATTATTCCTAGAAAAATTAACAATATCTTGATTAGTCAAATTAAAAGCTTTAAAAAAAGGAACAATAAGTTTAAGAGTACTTCCAGAGTTATAATTCTCTTTTTTAATAATATCCACCAAATAATCATCAAATAAGCTAATAATCCTAAAAAATTCATCTCCTTCTGGAATAAATTCTTTTGCAAGCTCATAAGCATTATCATTTAAGGATAATGGCCCTTCACAATCAGTTACAAATAATCTTTTCATTAAAATTCCTCCATAAAATGAAAACCTACTTAACAGAATTAATAAAAATTCTAAAAACGATTAAAAATAAAAGGATTAGTACTTATAAATAAAAATAGTACTAAAAATAAAGATAAAATACAATATTTAATAAAATACGAGTATTTAATAATACAAATATTTAGTAAGACAAGTATTTAATAAAATATTAATATTTATTAGTATTTACTAAAGTATTGTATTTATTACAATACAAATATTTAATAAAAATATTCAATGTAAATAATTAATAATACAAATATTAAATTATTCAATCATTCATTGTTCAAACAAATTTTGATAGCGTTAACTGGGCATAAAGCCTCACATTCTCTACAAGATATACATAAATCTTGGTTTACAAATATTTCATCGTCTTTTAAACTTAATGCATCAACAGGGCATTGATTTACACAAACTCCACAAGCTTGACATAAACTTTTCTGAATCCTAAATTCTCCATCCCGAACAGAATCAATAGTTCTTCTAATGAAATAAATATCATTACCACGAGTTTCAAAAAACTCCTCAGTTAATTCAATAGCTGTTACAGGACAATTAGAGACACATTTACCACAAAAAACACAATTATCCTCAATATGAATCGGAGAAGGCATTTCAAGCCAAATAGCATTTACAGGACAAATAGGAATACATTCACCACAACCAATACAAGTATCTTCAAAAATCTTGATTTTACGGATTGGTGGGAAATATTCAACTAAATCATTTAATTCAACTACAGAAATGTCTGAAACAATATTATCCTGAATTTTATCAATGATAGACTTAGTAACATTGATTTCAAAATCTTTACCCTCTTTAGAAGAATAATCATGAGCTAAATCAGTTAAAATTGAATCAACCTTAGAAATATCGTTAGATAATTTTTTAATATCATTATCTATAATATTAGAAGCTATTTCTAAAGATCTAATTTTATTAAAAGATTCATAAGCTTTTTTACGAGAAGAATATTTAATAGCTGATGATGGACAAACCTCCATACATTCCTCACATCTTGCACAGTAAGATGGGTCAATATAAGGTAATTTACTTGTTTTTCCAACATTAATAGCTCCCCTAGAAGGACATATTCTTGTACAAGTCATACAACCAATACAATTCTTTTGATTTACAACTATTGCCCTTCCACCAGAAACAGTTCTAGGAAGAATTTCACCATATTTAATTGCATCAGTTGGACAAGATCTAAAACAATACCCACACCTAACACATTTATCCTCATCAATTTCACTATGAACTTCTTCACTACCAGAAGAAGTTAAATGAATTGCTCCAGTTTTACAGGAAGAAACACAAGCCCCACAAGCTCTACAAAGTTTAGGATTTATATTAGGAATATTCTCTCTAATAGGGTCTGCTAACTTCGTTTCCATTTTTATAGCATCATAAGGACAAGCTTCCCTACATAAAACACAACCAAAACACTTTTCATTAATTTTAGTATTATTATCCTCTGAATCAATATAAACTGCTTCAACTGGACAAGCTTTAAGACAAGGTTTATCCTCACATATTTCGCACTTACTATTATCGATTTCATAATCGACTTCAACCTCTCTTAATGGTTTAGTGCATTTTTTAGTAGAAACTTCGATAATAATCATCTCCTCAATAAATTCACCTATTAGCTAATTGAGATTCTTTCAAAGTAATTAAAATAACTTTTTCTCCATCAACTTCATCAAGTAAAAATTTAGCTATGAAATATTTAACAACAGAGAAAGGACAGGTCTGGTAACAATTACTACATCTTAAACATTTATCAGAATCTCTTTCAACCTTATTTTCATCAGTATCATAGGTAATAGCCCCTGTTGGACATTCATCAACACATAAACGACATTTTTCACACTTAGACTCATCCCAAGTAATAATCCTAATTTTTAATCTATCAGTCGCATTTTCAATAACTTCTAAAGCAACTTCTTCATCAGGTAATATCTGTAATGCCTTATCCCAAATTTTAGATAAAGGTAGCTGTAATTTAAGAAGTTTTTCAGAGGGTAAACTTTGTAATTCGTCTTCTTTGCTTTCAATAAACTCTTCAAGAGTATTTACAACAAGACGAATAATACCTTTTTGATCTTCGAGATTATCTATAAATACTCCTTTCATAGCCCCCTTAACAGGACAAGCTTCTAAGCAATTACCGCATGAAATACATTTAGATTGATCTACTGCAATTTTATTATCTTTTTCAATTATAGCTCCATCTACAGGGCAAGATTTAATACACTTTTTACATTTAATACATAAAAAATCATCAACAGTATATTGTCTTTTAGAAGGAATAATGTTAAATTCTTCCCTAATTAAATGATTTTCACCACAAAGTAAAGTTTTTGGTTCAGTTGGACAAACCTCTGCACAAAAACCACACCTAATACAAGCTTTAGTATTAATTACCGGATAAGTCTGACCTTCACCATCATCATTGTCTCCGTCCCTAACAAGTTTAATAGCATGAGGAGAAGGACAAGATTGAGTGCAAGCTCCACAGGCTATGCAATACTCTTTAAGCACTTCTGGAAAATCCCTAAATCTATCAGGTTTTTCAACAATATCATGTTTAGATTTCGCATCAGTGACCCCTTCAAAAAAAGATTTCCTAGCAAATTCATACAAATACCAAATTACAGAAGACATATTTTTCCCTTATATTTAAATAACCATATTATTAACACAACTTCAAAAATATTAAAAGTTACTATTACATTATTTTAAATTATAAATATCTTTTGAAGTCTCACCTTTATCAACATCTATAATAGCTACTCGTTCAGCACAAGCAATACATGGATCAGCACTAGCATAAGTAGCCACAGCATCAGAAACCGTTGCAACATCCTTAAGCATGAATTTAGCACATGAATCAATATTCATAATGCTTGGAGTTCTAATAGAGATATGCTTAATCAGATTACCATTAGTTTCAATCATGTAAGCAACTTCACCTCTCGGAGCTTCATTTCTCCATTCAGCATAACCAGAACCAATATCAACTTTAGTTCTAATATCACCATCAGGCAAAACATCAATAGCTTGTCTAATTAAATCAATTGACTGAGCAATTTCATTAAATCTATTCATAGTTCTTGCATAATTGTCTCCTTCCTTTCTCCAAATAGGATCAAAATCAAGATAATCTCTATAAGTATGATGTTGTTCTCTTAAATCATGTTTTAAACCAGAAGCTCTTCCAATAGGACCAACAGCCCTTCCTTTTAAAGCTTCTTCTCTAGTCATTACACCAACATCTTTAGAACGGAGCGATACAAGAGGACCTTCACTAAAAATTTCAGTATATCTATCTAAATCTTTTTCAATAAGACTAATTTTCTCTAAGATACTGTCTAAATGAGATTGATTTGCATCCATACGAACACCACCAACAACATTCCAGCCCATATTAACCCTATTACCAGTTAATAACTCAATAGCATCCATGGCATGTTCTCTTAAAGATAAAACATACATAAACAATGTTTCATGTTCTATTGTCTTAAAATAAGTAGAATTAGCTAAAAAATGACTTTGAATCCTATCTAACTCATTAGTAATAACTCTCAAAAGCTGAGCTCGAACAGGAGCTCGAACATCAGAAATTTTCTCAATTGTCTCAGCAAAAGTCTGAGTATGCTCATAAGAACAAATTCCACATACTCTCTCGGCAAGGTAAATACATTTTTGCCAAGTTTTACCTTCCATAATCTTTTCAATTCCCCTATGAACATAACCATAATCAATTTCAGCTTTTAAAACTTTTTCTCCTTGAGTATGTAATTTAAGCCGAAGTGGTTCTTTTAAACCTGGGTGAATTGGACCAATAGGTAATATCATTATTTAGCCCCCTCATTAGACTCTTTTACAACTTCTTTTCCAGTAGATTCTCTTCCCCTAGCTGCAATAGCTCCAGGAGCAACAGCTAAAATTGCCTCTAAAATCTCACTAGGTCTTGGAGGACATCCAGAAATTTCAGCATCTACTGGAATGAAATCAGAAACAGGAGCATGTACTTTTCCACCTTCTTGGTTAAATACATCTCCAGATAATGGACAATTTCCAATACAAGCAACTACCTTAGGTTCAGGAGCCTTTGTATATATTCTTCTTATTTTTTTAATCCATTGTTCAGTAACAGCTCCAGTTATCAATATAACATCAGCTTCACGGGGATTATTATGAACATAAATTCCATATTGTTCAAGATCATATCTAGGAGATAAAAGTGCGACAATTTCAACATCACAACCATTACATCCTCCACAATTTACTAAACAAACATGGATAGAACTTTTTCTAACAATATCTTTAAGAGTATTTATCATTTATTGACCTCTTAAATCAAATTTACTTTTTAAATCAAACATGATTTCAGATTTAGTTTTTTTATTCATCAATTTAATTTTAATAATCAATATTTAATTAAATAATATTTTAATTAATAATGTTTTAATTAATAATGTTTTAATTAAATAATATTTATTTATATTATATTTATTTATATTTATTACTGATTAGTGCTATTTGATTACTACATTATTATTAATATTATCAAATAATATATTGATTAATATTTACATTAATAACAAGTCTAGAACTTGTTTTTTACCATCTTTTAAAGCCATATCATAATCTTTTCCATCGATTATTTCTTTTACCAAAGATAATTTAATTCTATTAGCTTCTTCAATCGTTAATAATTCCATAACATCACATAACCAACAGAATCTCAAATCTGCATGAAGCTTTTCAGAAAGGCATTGAGGCTTAGCTGATTCAAGAGTGGCATGAAGGGCTTCTAAACTAGACATATCTAGATGGTTCATTAAGATTTTTTCAAACATTTCATTGGAAATTTCTAGCTCTTTAGCTAACGGATTAACAACATCTTCTCTCCATCTGAAACTTTGAAGGATTCTAAGTTTCATTGTTTCCAGCAGCTTATCATCTTCATCCACAATATCACCATAGATATTAATTTTTAATTATTATTAAATTAATTATTATTTTTGTAATTATTCTGATAATTATTATTCTTCAGATTATTATTCTTTTAATTATAATTCTTTAATTATTATTCTTTTAATTTAAATAAGCATATAAGTAATAATCCAAATTATAGCTGATATAATTATTCCTATTAGGGTTTCTTTTCTTCCATATCCTGGCCTCATTCCAATTACTAAAGCTATTAAGAATAATCCTATTGATATTAATATTTCTGGTGAAATAAAACCAATTATATTATAAATGAAGCTATAATTAAATAATAATATCCATCCAATAATAGCAATAATTAAAGAGAATATTTCAACACCATTAAATACAAAAGGCTCTCCATGTTTTTTATAGCTTATCAAAAGACCTAAAACAGACCCTATAATAAAGACCAGTATATATATTAAATAAGATAATTCACTCATTCATATCACTCTAAAAAGATCATAATTGGTTAATATTTATTACATAGGCTTAAAAAGTATTATAAAGGATATTATTATAATAATTAATGTTATCATAAAGACTATATTTTCTAAATTTTCAGTTATATGGGCAAATTTCTCTTTATTTTGAAGTAAAATTAAAGAAAACATTATAATTCCAAATATAGTTACAGGAAGAACTAACCATCTTTGTAATACTGCAGCAAAACCACTAGCTAATATAACTCCAACAGCCATACATGAGGTTAATACAACAAAATCTTTCTCTTTATTCATAATATCCCTAATTCAAGGTATAAATTTTCAATTTTTATAATTTTATATTAATTATTATAATTTAATTAAATAATGTAATTTTTAACAGATCTATTTTTTAATATAATTATTTTATTAACAGATTTCAAATAGATAAAAAAATATTAATAGATCAATCAAATATCAGATCTATTAATCAGATTTATCAAAATGATCATTTATCATACTAATTTTAAGCTAAAAACATTAATAAAAGTGATCCTCCAATTCCAATAATAGCTAAGGATATTTGACTCATAACAGTATGATTAGGATTTAAAATTGGAGTCGTAGCATTTAGAACTGCAGTAATAGCTGTAATCAAAATCATTCCAATTAAATATTCAATTATTGAAAGCGGTCCAAAGAACACTGTTAAAAAGACCCATAATAAAATATACCATGCAATTGATTCTGAAAGCATCATATAACCTCTTAAAACACCGAAATGCTCAGTTTCAAAACCAGAGATGATATCTTTTCCCTTAGTTATTGAAAAAGGAGAGTATGGTGATTTAGAAAGTATAAGAATAAAGAACATTAATGCAGCTAATGGAATTGAATATATCAATGGACCATTAACAGATTGATAAGCAATAATCTCACCTAAATTCATAGTTCCAGTCTGAAGAAATACAATAGCTAAAACTGCAAATAATGGAATTTCAGCAGCTGCTGAAAAAACTGCTCTAACACAACTCATTTTACCATAAGGAGAACCTGATGAAGAACCTGCGTTGTGTTCAACAATTTTATAAACAGCATAAACACCAAATATCAGTAATAAGGACCCATAAGTAACAGGACCAACAATAACAGCAACAATCCATATAGCACAATACATACAAGCAATGGCTATATAAAATGGCATAGATGCAGTTTTTGGAAACGATGCTTCTTTAAAAAAGAATTTCAAAGAATGAAGAAAATGTTGGATAATTGGAGGACCAGGTCTAAGCTGTATCCTTGCCATAACTTTCCTATGAAAACCTAATAATAAACTACCTAATAAGAAAGCTATTACAACATTAATAATGATATTAACCATTAAATTCATAGTATCAACTCAAGAAGAAAAACTAAACATAAGAATTAATTACATAATAAATTAATATCCAATGAATGGTTCTTCAGTTCTTTCCTCCATTTCTTCTCTTTTAGCTTTTGCCATAGTTATTAAACCTAATGAAAGTATGAATAGTGGTATGAATACAATAGCTATTCCATAAACAATCCAATCAGAAGGACTAAATATTAAAGCATATAATATTAGCAATAAAGATATTATCAATAATGAACAGCTAGTTAGCATTAGTTTATTCATTTTCACACCTATTAATTCAATAATTTTATCTAAATCTATATAAATCTTTTATAATTTTTTATTATAATAATATAATTTATAATGATATAATTTTTAAAATATATCTATAATACATAATTTTAATGATATGATTTTTAATAAAGTAATATATAATAAAACAATTAATATATTACAGTTGTATTATGTTACAATTATCAACAATACCTCAATTACTCTTATAATTACCATTAAAGAACTTAAATGGATTATTAATAAGAATGGAGAACCTGGTGTCCTAAACATCTCAGCTTTTGTAGCAAAAAATGGAGCTATACCAGTTTCACCAGCTACTCCTATTAAAAGGAGAATTGCTCCAAAAATCATCATAGGAGTTGCAACTAAACCAGAAATCACAAATAAACTTAAAGTTCCAGTAGCTGCAAGAATTATAGATGCTCCACCAAACAAAGGAAGAGAAGAAATCATAGCCATAATTCCATACTGATAAGCTGCATCAAGAACATCAACTTGTTTTACTGCAGAAACTATACCTACATTAACAATACCAATTAAAGCAATAAACAAGGTTAAGTTAAATAAATCTCCAGTAATCATTGCTCCAGCAGTAGCCAACCCACAAATAATAGCTAAAAATCTTCTCACTTTAAACTCAGCTAGACCAATTGAAACTTTATTTTCCTTTAAAGTTCCAAATTCTGCTTCAACTTGAGTTTCAGTTCTACTAATAGCTATAAGAAAAGTGAATATTAAGACAACTGCAAACATAAATAGATGGAATGGAGTTAAATATAGTACAATATCACCTAAAGGTATTGTTCCAAGTAAACTACCACCTAATGACGTAATATCCATAATAATCCTCTTTATTTTATAATAAATTATTTATTAAATATAATTATTTATTAAATATAATCATTTTTATTATAATCATTTTTATTCTTAATTTTTTCAATAATTATAAATTTTCGACATATTATCGATTTATCAACATATTAAATCTTTTTTAATTTAGAATAGTACCATATTCTAAATAAATATATCTCATTACTTACTTATTCTCTCCTATACTCTTCAGTAAGAATAGATCCAATCAATCCTAATTTTGAAGCTACTTTTAAGACTAAACCACAAGCAGCCATGAACAATGAAAGAAGCCAGTATTGAGGAGCCAAGAAGAATAATACAAATCCAACTATCCATAAACACCATGAAATACCAGATATTGCTCCAACACCCTCAATCACGAATACAGGCAATCCTCTTGCCTTTTTACACATCATATAGAATAATATACCTCCACCAGCAACTGCACCACCAGTAAAACCAGTTAAAAATGCACCAAATAATATCATAACAAGAGCTATAAAATTTGGAGCTGTCTTCATAATTTCCATATCTAAGCTTAAAGGAAGTGGGAATACAGAAGGTTTTTCTGTTATAGTCCTATCTTTAGGAACTGAATTTTCAGCTTTTCTCATTTCACGAGATATTAAAATTTCTGAAATAGCCATAATCTCAGCTAATTCTACAACTAAACCAGGAAGTATCAATGCTTCAGCTAAATCTGTTCCAACAGCTGCAACTACAATTAACATAGCTAATCCAACAAGATCAGTTAGGATTAAAATATGAATGTCTCTTTTCTGAATAGCAATTCCAGTTAAACCAACAAAACCTACTATAATCGCTACATACAATGCAGGAAGGTATAAAGATGCTGTAATAGCTGGAACAACCTCTGGAACTAAAGTTACCATATCATTCTACTCCTTTTTTAATTTAGAAGAACCATCTTTAGAATGGGTTTTCTCATCATTTTCTTTTTTCCTATTTATAGTAAAGTTAAGTGCTAGCCAAGAAGCTATAATAAAAGACATCATCAATATTGAAGATTCTAATATTGTATCAAAACCTCTAGTATAATAGAGAATCTCATCAATAAGTCCTCCTGGCGAAGAATAAATACTAGTTCCAAAATATGGAGAAAGCGACGCTACAAGAAGTGCTTGAGGACTCATATAAGAAGTTACCATACCTAAAGACTTTGAATTTTCTGGATATTGAGCTTTAGTTATACCTGGAACTTCTAAAGGAATACCTCCCCTATCATAAGGAGCAGTAGGAGTTCCTTGCTCAATTTGAACTTGAGGAGCAGGTCTTGGATAAATTTGGTCAACATCTAAACTTAAAGGAACAATAAATCCAACTAGAATAACTGCTGCTAATATTACAGAATATACTTTAGGAATTTTATCTGGGTTAGCAAGAGAGTTCCAAAAACGACCAATCCGACTCATACGTCAGCCCCCATTTCTTCTAGTCTAGTTATAGCCCTAAGTAAAATCAAAGTAATAGCTGCAGTAGCAGCCACAAAAGTCATTAGTGCTAAGGTATGATTGTAAACAAGAAATATTAATGATATTCCAACTGCAGCAATTTCTGTATTGAACGTTCTGACAATAGGATCATTAACTCCAGGGCCTGTTACAGTAGCTATACTTCCAATTATAGCTAATATACAACCCGCATAAAATAACATTTGAATTTCAATCAAATATCTCACCTTCAGGATTGTTTTTATTTCCCTCTTCAATATCTCTTTTTCTAATATCATTAATTTTAATAATAGATAAAAGGAATATAACAGTAGATATTGGTCCAAAAAGAGCAATTACTAAAGCTACATCTAAATATTTAAATGAAACAACAGCTAATAATAATCCTGCCTCCATAACTGCAAACATTATAAGCTTATCAAGAGGTTTAACAAGCAATATAATACCAAAAGCACCAATAAACATCAAGATTATTGATATGGATGTTACATTAAGAAAATCTAAAAAAATCATTAAATTCACCGATTATACTAATATTATAAGATATATGCTCATCATAACATATTCACTCATCAAGGATAATTTCATTTTCTAGCCTATTTAAAGTATAAGCTATTGCATTAGAACCAATAGTAGAAGTTATGAAAAATGTAATAGCAATTATAAGACCAAAAGGACTATCTACAGTTAATGCAATAAGTGCTGAAACAGCAAAATCAATAACATTAACATAAAGCATTCTTTCAGCTTTATTTTTAGCTAAAAGAGTTCTTATAGCCATTATAATAATAATTATTCCAATGATTTCTTCTATCATAGTTAACATTCCAATATAATATAATTTTTATCTATAAACACAAAATTTATCTTAAATTAAATCTATTTTTAAGTAATTATTACTTTTTTAAGCAATTATTATAATTTATATAAATTACTATTATTTATATAAATAATTAAACATGATTTTAAATCATTATTAATTATTATACTTTATATAATTATTATAATACATATAACAATTATTAATTCATTTAATTACATTTTAAACTAACTATAAGATTAAATTATATAGACTAAAATACTAATAAATACATAATTAGACTAAAAAACATAATTTAGATATAATAAAAATACCATATAATATTATATTATAAATTTAATGTTATAATCTTCTAATAATGATTATTCTAATTTAGTATATCTGTTAAAAGATTTAGCGATACGTCCAAGTAATTTAGATGAACTTGGATGATGTAATCCTTGAATAGTAGTTATAGCTATTACCATACCAACAACAAACATTTCTGGTGTTAAACCAATGAAAGATGTTAAGTATATTATAACTATTGTAGTTAATGAACCAACAGTACCTGCATATCCAGGATCTGCACATAATCTATTTCCTATATAAACAAAGAAAGTAGCTATCAATCCACCTTCAATCCCAATCAACATATAACCAATTGAAGCTAAAAGAGTTCCTGCAGAAGCATCTGGAGAACATAATATATTCCCTTGGAAGAATCCACCTGATATATCGCCACCTCTTTTTTTAATCTCATGACCTACAATATTTGCACCTTTAACACCAGGAGCCTCAGGTAAACCAAGATAAGTATCAATAAGAACAAAATTTAACCAAGCTATAATAGCTGCAATAATAATTCCTAAAATTTCGTTCATTAGTTAGCCTCCTTTGTTTTTGAAATTTCACTAGAAGATTCATTATTCAAATTATCTCCGTTTTCATCATCATCAGGTTTTGGAAATACATAATCAAAGGCATATTTAACAAATAATCCAGAAACAACACCCCAAAACACAGCTAATAACATTCCATTGTAAATCCAATAGAAATTAACAGAAAAACAAATTGCTAAAAATCCAATAGCAAAAATAGGAGTGGGAAATATTGCGCTTTTATCAAATGAGAATCTAATAGGTTTTTTTGGAAGTAAAGGTAATCCCAATCCCAATGCAATGACTATAGATACAATTACTGTAATTAACAAATTTAGTAATAAGTACATCTCATCAACATGAATAATCATGATAAAATGTTTACTGATTATTATATATAAAACTTATTACTTGCTGGTTGGAGAAACCTATATATATTTAAAAATTATTTTATATTTTAAATCGTGAATCTTAAATAAATTAAAAATGTTTTAAGTAAATTCATGAAAAATAAAAATAAAAATAAAAAATAACATAATATTCAAGGTTAAACATATTTTATTTACATATAAATTATATTTCTACTATTTTTATTAATAATTTAATAACTATTATTAAAAATATTGAAAAAACATTTTAGTATATAAAAAAGAGTGATAATAATATAAAATATGATAATAATATATAAAATATAAAAAAGAATAAAAAGAATAATATAAAAAAGAATAATAATCTGAAGAATAATAATCTGGAAAATAGTAATTTAAAGAATAAATTTTAATAATCTTAAAAATAAATAATCTAAAAATAGTAATTATACCTAAAAGTAACAATAATTAACAATATATACAGGTAATAATTTAAAAATATAATATTATAGTATTTAATTATAATTTTATATTAATTATATATTTATATTGTTATACTTTTATATTATTATATTATAATTAATTAAGAATATAAAAGATGCTATTAAAGTAGGAGATATTATTAAAAATATAGTATTTATATTAAAAAATCTATAAATAATCTTATATCAAAAATACAGTATTAAAAATCCCTAAAATATAATAATAGGTAATTCAAATGAAAAACAAAAATATCATAGTTACTGGAGGCTTAGGTTTCATTGGATCACACATCGTTGAAGAATTAATCAATGCAAACCAAATCACAATAATTGATAATAAATCATCTGGAAAAATTGAGAACTTAGCTAATCCTAACCACGAAAACCTTAAAATAATAACTGAAGATTTGACTACCATTAATTTAGATGATTTAACTCTAATTTTAAAAGATGTAGACTATGTATTTCATTTAGCTGCTCTTGCAAGCGTTCCAATGAGTGTTAAAAACCCTATAAAATCTAATGAAAATAATGTTGATGCAACTGTAAAATTACTAAATGCATCTAAAGATTCTGAAATTTCAAAATTTGTTTTCTCATCTTCTTCCGCTGTTTATGGTGAAAATCCAAATATGCCTCTCTCTGAAAGTGAACTATTAATGCCTACATCCCCATATGCTGCATCAAAAGCATCTTGTGAATTATATTGCCAGTCTTTTTTTGAAAGTTATGGGTTATCAGCTGTCTCTTTAAGGTATTTTAATGTTTTTGGACCTCGGCAAGATGTAAATTCTCAATATGCAGCAGTGATACCAAATTTTATACACTCTTTAGTTAACAATGATCAAGCAATTATATATGGAGATGGAGAACAAACAAGAGACTTCATTTATGTTAAAGATATTGTAAAAGCAAATATTGCAGCTGCAGAATCAAAATATAATGGAATTATGAATGTAGCTTCTGGAATATCTATGAGCATTAATCAACTTTATAATATTATAAAAAATACATTAGGCTCTGAATTAGATCCTATTTATAAAGAAAAGCGTCCAGGAGATATAAAACATTCTTTAGCTAATGTTCAAAATATGAAACATATTAGATTTAAGGTTGATCCTTCTTTATTCACTAAACAATTAGAAACAACAATAAAATGGTTTAAAAATAGTGAAATTTAAGAAATAGCTTAAAAACAAAGTTATAAGAATTATAATCCTCTAAAAATAATTTAAAAATAATTTTAAAAATAATTTAAAAACAACTCATAGTAATTATAATTCTCTAAAAACATTTTTATAACAATTTAACCAGAAACAAATAAGCAATTTTATCAAACTAATTTTATTCTAACACCCAACTTAGATCATAGAAATTGAAATATAAAAACTTAAACACTAGTGAAAATATGAGCAAAATAAATGAAATTTTTAAAAATACTAGCTGGTTACTTATTTCACAGATAATAACAAGCATTTTTGGATTTGTATGGATTGTTTTATTAGCTAGATATTTAGGAGTTTCAGATTTTGGAATAATGAATTTTGCTATATCTTTTACAAGTATTATGAGCATATTTATTGATTTAGGAATTAATACATATATTACAAGAGATTTATCAAGATCACCAGAATTATCACAAAAATACATAGGAAATGCAATTCCATTAAAAATATTCTTATCAATATTATCATTTATAGCCACATTGGTTATTTTATTGATAATGGATTACAATTTACTATCAATACAAGTGGTACTGCTATTTGCAATACAAACTATATTCTTAAGTATGGGATGGTTATTCAATGGAGTATTCCAAGCATTTAGTAAAATGAAATACCAAGCTATAGGAATAATTATAAACAGCTCATTAATATTATCAGGAACTCTTCTTTTAACATATTTTAACTTGGGATTGATTGCTGTTGCTTTATCATATATGGTTGGAAGTATAATTACTCTAATTTATTTATATAATAATATTAAAAATAAAATAGTAATTCCTAAAATTCAAATTGATTTAGATTTTTGGAAAAAATCTATAAAACAGGCTATTCCCTTTGGAATAACCGGAATATTTACCACTATATACTTTATGATCGATACAGTTATGATATCATTTATGGTAGGTAATACTGCTGTTGGAATATATAGTTCAGCTTATAAAATTATCACTGTTTTTACAACAATTTATACAGTTTATACTTATGTTGTTTTTCCATTAATGTCAAAATTATATAAAGATTCAGAAGATCTTTTAAAAATTTCTTATGAAAAATCCATAAAGTATTTAATAATGATTATGTTGCCATTTGCTATTGGAATAACAATATATTCACAAGATATTATAACATTAATTTATGGAAAAAGCTATATTTTTGCTGGAGATGTTTTAAAAATATTAATATGGAATGTGCTATTCATTATGATTAATGGAGCATCAACATCACTTTTAAACTCATCTAATAGTGAAGTAGCTGTTACAAAAATAAATGGATTAGCTTGTTTAGTAAATGTAGTTTTAAATCTATTTTTAATATATTACCTAAGTTACATTGGAGCAAGTATAGCTACAATAATTACAGGAGTAATAATATTTATATTAATGACTTATATTATTTTAAAAAATAAATATAAGCCAGATAAATCCTTAATTTATGGAATAGTAAAAATTTGTGTGTCTGGACTTATATTAGCTATTATTCTGTTGATACTCAATTTATCAATGTGGATAGCTCTCCCTGTAGCAATCATCATTTATTTAATTGGAATATATTTAACAAAATCATTAGATTCTACAGATAAGGCTGTTATAAAAGAAATCATTGGAAAATAAAATATTATTATTAATATTATCATTTTTATTTACAATATTATCACTAAAATCATAAGATCATATTCACAATAATAAAATCTTTATATGAATACACCAAGACATCTTGAATCATTAATACATTTAATACCCTCAAAGTTAATAACATCATTGTTTAACTGATTAAAAAATTTTTAATAATTTTATGTTGTTGATTAGAATCAACTAAAGATGCATAGAGTCCTAAATAATTAATAGTGTTAATATCCAATTCTAATTTTCCCATATATTTTAAATTAAAACTACTCTTTCTTATAATATCAAAATAAACAAAAAAAATCTTAATAGGATTAAAACCAATTTTATATAGTTATAAGCTAATCAAAATGCTACTTTAAATGACCTGATATTTTTAATTCACATGTAAAATCTCCAACATAAAGATGAATTATTTACTATGAGATAGTAATATGAAAATAATAGAGAATATTCACTGCTAGTAATATTTATTTTTTTATATATAAATATAACTAACTACTCAATAAAGCTAAAAAAATATTAAAGATAATTAAAAAGGACATTAATTTTAAATATATTATCAAACTTAATTATTGTTTATGTCATTTATATCATTAATTTTTAAAAATCCCTTTAGAAATAAAAGTAGAGCGATTCTTGCTATTATTGGAATTGGGATAGGAATAGCTACAATTGTTGCACTTGGAGCTATAACAGCTGGACTAACTTCAACCATGGACGAAACATTACATGCAGGAGGATCTGACTTTTCAATAAGTGGAAAAACAGATAATTCAGGTACTACAACTAATCCACTAGGCACAAGCACTTTTAGTGAAAATTGGACATCAACGATTGATAATGTGAGTGGTGTTAAAAATGCTGCAGGAGTTTATATTGGAATGGTTTCAGTTCCAGACTCTCAATTTTTCACACTGATTGGTATTGATTCAAAAGATACAGATTTTGCAGATTTAAAACTAACTAAAGGAACAATGTTTAAAAATGATGCAGATGAGATCATACTTGGAAAAATATCTGCAGATAAATTAAACAAAAATGTCAATGATAACTTAGAAATAAATGGAGAAGAATACAAGATAACTGGAATATTTGAAACAGGAGATCCTAATCAAGATGAAGGAGCATACAGTTCACTTAAGAGTGTTCAAGATCTAATGGATGATACTGGAAATATCAGTATGATTTATGTTAAAGTTGATAGTGGTGTTGATGTGGATAGTGTTACAAAAACAATCGAAGATAGATATGGTGACAATATTACTACAGTAACATCTATTTCAGATATTGAAACAATAGCTAATGCATTAGATATGGTAAATAGTGCGTCATTTGCAATTTCCCTTTTAGCTATAATCATTGGAGGAATTGGAATAATAAACACTATGATTATGTCTGTATATGAAAGAACAAGAGAAATTGGTGTTTTAAAAGCTGTTGGATGGAAAGGAAGAAGAATACTTGGAATGATACTGGGAGAATCAATTGTACTTACAGTAACCTCTGGAGTTATAGGTTCAATAATCGGAGTAGTGGGACTTGAAATCTTAGTAGCTTTAGGTGTTTTAGGAAGCATGACTCCAATGTACACACCATACATATTCTTACAAGCATTTGCAGTAGCAATTGTTGTAGGACTTGTTGGAGGACTTTATCCTGCATGGAGAGCTAGTAGACTCCCACCAACTGAAGCATTAAGATATGAATAAATAAATGGAGGTGATTTTAATGGTAAAAAATGATTTAACTAAAACAAATGAAATTGAAAATATAGATGAAAATAATAAAAATAATAATAATAATGATATTAATAATAGTGTTAATAAGGATATTAATATTAATAAAGATATTAATGAAAATAATATCATCAAAGAGAATATTGTTGAAATTAAAGGCTTAGAAAAAAGCTATGAAAAGGGCAATATAAAAGCTTTAAATGGAATTGATTTAGATATAAAAGAAGGAGAATTTGTATCTATTATTGGACCATCTGGATCTGGTAAATCAACACTACTTAACATGCTTGGAGCATTAGATATAGCAGATAGTGGAACAATTAATGTTGCAGGTTATGATTTAAGTAAAAACAAGAATTTAGATGAGTTTAGATCAAAAAAGATAGGTTTCATATTTCAACTGCACAATTTAATCCCCAATATTTCAGTAGTTGAAAATGTAGAAATACCTATGTTTGAAGGAAAACTATCTAGTAAAGATAGAAGAACATTAGCTTTAAAACTCTTAGATAGTGTAGGGTTAAAAGATAAAGCAAAAATTAAACCAACTAAATTATCAGGAGGAGAAAGACAAAGAGTAGCTATTGCAAGAGCTTTAGCAAATGATCCTTCAATAATATTAGCTGATGAACCTACAGGATCCCTTGATTCAAGAACTAGTAAAAAAATCTTGGATCAACTAAATAAAATGCATAAAGAAAAAAATGTTACATTAATTATGGTAACACATGATATGAATGTAGCTAAATTAGCTGATAGAGTAATAGAAGTTTTAGATGGAAAAATACTTAAATCAACAGACAATTCCCTATTAAATGATAATATAACAATAGAAGGATAAAATTATATTATCCCCTATTTTTTATTATCCCAATTATATCCTATTATCCATTATTATTTCTTATTGCCTTATATTATATCCTATTATCTTTCATTATTCTCTATTTTTTATTAATTTTATAAAATTTATTATTTCTTACTTTTTTATTAATTTTCTACATTTTTATTAGTTAATTTAATAATTTTAGAATCAATATCATCATATAAAAAGTCATCTATTTTTTTATAAGGTTTACAGGTCATATTTTCACAAACAGAAACCATATTTTCGTTAAAATTTTCAGAATCTTTATCAAGAAGAGAAATAGTTAAAAAAGGATTCCAAAAGCTTAATTTTTCTTTAGCAATATTAATACTAATTTTATTAATATTTTTATTAATATTAATATCCTTATTAATAATATTGTTAACATCCTTATTATTATTTTTATTAATATTTTTATTATCTAAATCAAGGGCTAAATTAATATGAAGACCACCAGACTTATCATAAATTAATCCTGAAATTAATGTTATAAATGCTAATGGATTTTTTTCAATATCTGTCTTTAAACTATAAATAATCTCTTCAAAAACATCTTTATAATAATCATTATTTGTAATCGAATACAACCTCATAAGATTAAATACACTTATATTGTTACCTGAAGGAATAGCACCATCATAAACATTTTTAGTTCTAATTGGTAGATCATTTACATCAGATCCAGATAAGTAAAGAACTCCATCATCAAAAAATAGATCAATCATACTATCCATTAAATTTTGAGCATTATTTAACCATTTTTTATTTAATGTTACTTGGAATAACTCAATAAATCCCCATATAACATAAGCATGATCATCTAAAACTCCTTTGTTTCTGATTTTCCCATCTTTATAACTAGTATATAATCTTCCATCTTTTATTAACTTATTTATTATAAATTCTCCAATTTCTTCAGCTTTTTCGATATACTCTCTTTTATTTAAAATATTTGCACCCATAGACAAAGTAGCTATCATTAATCCATTAACAAAAGCTAAATTCTTTTTATCTTTAAATGGAGGAGTTCTTTTTAGCCTAAAATTATATAATTTTTTTGTAGAATCTTCAATAAATGAATTAAATTCAAAATTTTCATCAGCATCATGATTTTGAATAGTATTCTCATTTATATTTGGATTAACCTTATTATAACCATTTATATTCTGATCATTTATATCATGGTTATTTATATCATGATCATGTATATTCTGATCATGTATATTATAATTTCCACTTCCAAAAATAGTATAATATTCTTTTTTATTATTATAAAAGGTTTTAATTAAGTTAGGAATATTCTTTTTTTTAAAATTTCCATCTCTAGTTATATCAAATAATTTACAAAATTTTTCAGAGTCTGAAGAGCCTAAAACTTTTCTAATATCATTTATTGTGAATAAATAATATTTTCCTTCTTCACCTTCACTATCTGCATCTTGAGCTGTATAAAACCCATGTTCTCCTAACATTTCTCTAAAACAATAGTCTAAAATTTTTTTAGCTATTTTAAGATACTTTTTATTAAATAATAAACCAGCTTCAAGATAAGCTATAGCTAAAATACCATTATCATACATCATTTTTTCAAAATGAGGAACTAACCACTTATAATCGACTGAATATCTCGAAAACCCACCAGCAATATGATCAAAAATACCTCCATTAAACATACTATCTAATGTCTTTTCAACCATATCCTTTGCTTCCAAGCTTTCTGTTTGAAAATAGTATCTATTTAAAAAAAGAATGTTTTGAACTGATGGAAATTTAGGAGCATATCCAAATCCTCCAAACCGATTATCAAACCTTGATTTAAGATCTTCAAATGTTCTTTCAATTATAGAATAATCTAATACTGACTCACCATCTCTATTATTGACAATACTCTTATTATCAAATCTATCTGATCTATTTAAATTTTTTAAATCATTAATTATATCATTAGCAATATTTTTAACTTTATTTGGATCATTCTTCCAAGTATTGGATATATCATTTAATATTCTAATAAGAGATATTTTAGGATAGTATGTCCCTGCAAAAAAAGGTTTTTTATCATTATCTATTAAAACTGTTAATGGCCAACCACCATTTCCTGTGAAAATAATAGCTGATTCCATATACATACTATCAACAGAAGGCATTTCTTCTCTGTCAACTTTTATACTGATAAAGTTTTCATTTAGAATCTTAGCTACTTCTTCATCTTCAAAAGATTCTTTTTCCATGACATGACACCAATGACATGTTGAATACCCAATACTTAAAAATATAGGTTTATTTTCTTTCTTAGCTAATGAAAAAGATTTTTCATTCCAAGGATGCCAATTTACTGGATTATATGCATGTTGCAAGAGATAGGGAGATGTTTCATTAATCAAATCATTTGGTTTTCTGTTTTCATTTATTTTATTATTACTATTATTTTTATTAATAGTTTTTTTATCAATATTTTTAATACCACTACTCTTATTATCAATATCACTAACACTATTATTAATATTTCTAACATTTTTATTATTAGTATTACTAATATTTTTATTACTAGTATTTTTACGATTAAAACTCATTTAAAACACCAAAATCTAAGGAATATGATAAATTTAACTAAAAAATTTCATTTTTTAAATATTAATAATGTTTTTCCCATAAAACGATAAAATATCAAAAATAAATCAAAAAGCATATGATGAAAGATATAATTAAAAAATATAAATAAAAAATATGGATAATATATAAATATTATATATGTAAATATATAGGGAATTTAATGAATCTAATAATATTATGTTAGAACAGTATAATAAAATTTACTTTTTAATTATACATAAAGTTAGAATGAAAATTATTAAAAATAATAAAATTATTAAAAATAAAGATATTATTAAAAATAAGGGTATTATTGAAAATAAAAATATTAAAAAGAGAATAATATTAAAATAAGAATTAAAGATAATAAAAATATTAAAAATAAGGATATTATTGAAAATAAGTATATAATAAAAATATTAAAAATATAATAATAAAAAAATAATAAAATATAGGTAATAATATTTAAAAATTAAATAATAATAGTAAAGTAAAAATTAATTAACAACAATTATTTACTATTATCTAATCCTAAATTTTTACATATCATATTTAAATTTAAATCTATGAGTTTTTCTAATCCAAAATGAGGGAATATTATGGAAAGTTCAATGAAGCCCATAAATATTGTGAAAATGTAAAGAGCTGCATCTTCAGAATTGATATCCTCAGGAATTTCTTTATTCTTTTTTGACTCTTCTATTAAATCTTTATAAAAATTAAATATTTTAAGATTTAATTCATGGTAAGTTTCTCTTAGCTCAGGATGTTGATGATAAATACCCATAAGTAATAAATAATACTCTTTATAATCAACCCCATCTTTATCAGAAAGCTCAAAAATATTGCAATTGCTCTCAATATCAAGACAAGTATGATAATAAAAAACAAATTTTAATTTTTCAATTATAGTACCTTTATAATTTTTAACTATTTTTTTAAAGTTATCAATTTCATTTAAAAGATATAATTCAACCATATATTTTAATATGTCATTTTTATTATCAAAATGGTAATATACTGCTCCAGTAGTTACATCTGCTGCTTCTTGAATTTGTTTTAAAGATACATTATCAAACCCATACTTAAGAGCTAGCAAAAATGTAGCTTCAGCTATTTTATCTTTATTATTCATGCAAAAAACCTTTTTTATTTATTAATCTAATATATCATTAATATATCCAATTAAAGTATAGTAATATATTATATTATATACTTATATAAATATTCTCAATTCTAAATATTATTGATACTAAATTCTCAATACTAAATATAATAAATATTATAAAAATAAGTAAAACACTATTTTAAAATACTAGTTTAGAATATAAATTAATGTATGTTTAGATCAAAAAATGCCTATTTAAAAAAATTAACAGAAAAAATTCAAATGAAATCTGTAAAAGTAGGTAAAGATTTAGATGGAAGTACACCACCATCAGTATTTATTGGTAGATGGAGCTATCCAAAAGTATATGCTGGTCCAATGATGGTATCTGAAACAGGAGATACTTCTATAATGGATTCACCAGAATCATGGATTGGTGAAAATAAAACACAAGAAGATATAATAAATTATCGTTTAAATCTTGTTAGAGGTAAACAATTAATAAAGATTGATGATATCGAAAATCCATTTGTTGAAAAATTACAAGACATATCATTATCATCAAAATCAACAGATACTGAAGCAAAATTTGGTAAAAGACCAGTTGGGTCATCATTTAATGAAGATAGCACTCCTCATGGACCAAGTGCTGTTATTGAAAAATTTGATATAGATAGCGTAAGATGGGATAAACAACTTGAAAAAACTTACTATGATACTGATTTAAAAGCTACAGAAGCAGTTATAAATTTACATGATAAAGATGTGCCCTTCTCAGCGATGCAAAAAGCTTTTTCAGTTGGAGCAATAGGAACTAAAAATAGAAGAAAACTTGTTCCAACAAGATGGTCAATTACAGCATGTGATAGCTCAATAGCTAATACACTTCTTAAAGAAGTTAGACATTACCCAATTATTGATACTACAAGAGTATATGAATTTAGTAGTCTTAAAAATTATTATGCTATAATTCTTACTCCAATGGAATGGCAATATGAATGGATGGAGGCATTTATAAAAATACTTGGAAAAGAAGAAATGATCTTTTCAGATTATGAAACCAATACAGATAAAAAAGAGTATTCCAGTGTTGGAGGATGTTATTATACTTGTAAAATGGCAGTATTAGACTCATTAGCTAAACAAAAAAAGCAAGCAGGAGCTATTGTTCTTAGAGAAGCTTACTCTGGTTATGTTCCTCTTGGAGTTTTCAATGTCAGAGAAAATGTTAAATATGCAATGGAACAACCCTATAAAGAATTTGAAAGTTTAAAACAATCGCTCGAATACATAGGAACAAAGCTTAAAATCCCAGTGAATAAGTATGTTAAAACAAGTGAACTCTTAAAAGAATTATTACAATCAAGACAAACAACATTAGATGCATTCTTTAAAAAAGATGTTAAACATCAAATGTAAGAATTTTGAATTATAAAATAAATTTAAGAAAGTATAAACTAATAAAATAAGAATCTATCTTCGTTTAATAATATTTTCTAATAATTAAAAAATCAAAGCTTTCTTAATTTTACAAAAAATAAAAAAATTTTTAAAATTAAATAAAAACTTCTTTTTTAAAATTAAAAAATAAAAATTTTATAATTAAATAAAAATGTGATTACAGAAAATGTGATTATAGAAAATATGATATGTATAAAATATAGACTACAACATGTAGTTTAATTAATTATTTAGTTTAGGGAAAATTAAAAAATTTATAAAAAGGCCAAAAAATGAATCTATTATACAAAGAATCTTCAAAAAAAACAAAAGAAGCAATGGAAGCAACAATAAAAGATTCACTAAATTTTGAAAATAAAAATAATAATGATAATGATATTAAGGCTAAAATATGTTCAAAAACAGATCATAGCTATTGTGAAATTGTAAATAGTGGAAATGCAGCTATAATGGTAGCTATGAATGCAATTAAAGGCCCAATAATAATACCGGATCAAGGAGCTTGGCATGGTTTTAAACAAATAGCTAAATTCCTAAATAAAGAAATACTAACAATTAAAACAGATTTTGGGATAATAACTCAGGAAAAATTAGATGAGTTTCTAGAAAAAAACCCTTATATTAATAATAATGGAACTTCAGCTATATTCTTAACTAGTTTTGCAGGATATACAGCAGAACAACCAATGAAAAAAATAAGTAACTGGTCTCGAAAAAATGATATTACTCTTGTTGAAGATGCATCAGGAGGAATATGTGACTTTGAGAAGAAATTAGCTAATGGAAAGTATTCAGATATTATAATAGTTTCAACTTCATCACCAAAGGTGATTAATGTTAATGATGGTGGTTTTATAACCACCAACAATAAGGAGATTTTTAAAAAATCAAAACTTCTATTAAAAGTATTTAAATCTAATAATATTACAAAAAAAGCTATTTATACTGAGATAGATTTTGCAGAAAACAATCTAAAAAAGACAATTCAAGCTACAAGTTATATTAAAAATAATCTTGATAATATTATACATCAAAAAAAAAGGGGAACTAACGTTATATTAGCTAGTGATAATCATCATGAATTATATAAAAATCTAAAAGGAGAATTTGATCTAGGTGGGCGAACGTTTATAACTAAATGTCCAAACTATAACCGGGTGAAACAAAAGGGAATAGCCATTGAAATTAAAAATTTAGATACTAAATCCCTTAAAAAAGAAAATTTAGATGAAATCATCAGAATTGTTCAGAAATATCAGTGAAAAAAGAATAAAGTTTTATATACATGTATAAATTAATCATTTGAATTTTAGTAGTAGAGTTATTGTAATTATATTTGTTGTTATGGTGATATATTATGGCCAATGAAGATGTTTGTTCTTATAAGAGAGCTGGTTTTTTCGATTCTAAAATTCGTAAATTGTTTCAAAATCCAAATAAAATATTAAGTCCTTATATTGATAAAGGAATGAATGTTCTTGATTTAGGTTGTGGACCTGGGTTTTTCACATTAGAAATGGCAAATTTAGTTGGTGAATCTGGAAAAGTAGTTGCAGCAGATTTACAAGAAGAAATGCTAGTTAAAGTAGAAAATAAAATAAAAAATAATCATTTAAAAGAGATTATAAAACTTCATAAAACTCAAAAAGATAGTATTGGTCTTTCAGAAAAATTTGATTTCATTTTAATCTTTTATATGTTACATGAAGTATCAAATAAAAGAAAGTTTTTAGGAGAATTAAAAAATTTATTGAAAAATGAAGGTAAGATTCTAATCATAGAACCTAAAGGTCATGTTTCTAAAGAAAATTTTGAAAAATCTGTTAGATTAATCAAAGAAGAAGGATTTAAAACTTCTAAAGGAGCAAAAGTATTCTATAGTTATAGTATTGCTTTAGAAAAAATTGCAGATTAGAAACTTGGAATAAAAAATTCTTTTAATTTTCTTTCTCCTTCATCATCAATATAATATTTATCAATTATATTTCCTTCTTCAAAATGTATAACATAATTACAACATTCTAAAATAAGTTCAAGATCATGAGAAACAATAAAAGAGCTAATTCCTCTTTTTGAAGATTTTTTATATTATTAGCTACTTCTTTCATATGTTTTAAATCTAAACCACTTGTTGGTTCATCAAAAATTATTATTTCTTTATTAGAAGCTATTGCACTACCTATAGCTATTCTTTGTTTTTGCCCACCAGATAAAGCCATTGGATGTGCATCATTTAACTGTAATAAATCAAGCTTTTTTAAAATATCTTCAGCTATTTCTATTTTTTCTTTGTTCATTAAATTCTGTTTATTAATATGTTCATTATAATCTAAGCTTAAAAAAATTTCATCTAATACACTCTCTGCAAATAGCTGATGATTAACATCTTGCATTACCATGTATGAAATTTTAAGCCTGTTTTTTGATTTAAGATTTTTTCCATTAATATTTATTGTTCCTTTACATTTACGCTCTAAACCACATAAACATCTTGCAAATGTGGATTTACCAGCACCGTTATCTCCAATAATAGCTATTATTTCATTTTTAGGAATTTAATTGAATTTATATCTATAGTTAACATTTTGCCATATGAAAATTTAAAATTTTTTAATGTGAAATAATGTTTTGATTGTGAATCTTTTATATTATTTTCTTTACTAGAATTTTTAATATTATGTTCATTTATTTCATCAAAAATATTCTTTTTATTTTTTGTTAGATTATTTAAAGATAATGCTCTAATTCCTAAATTTAAAAAAGATTTATTATCCATTAAGTTAAACTCTTCATTGGATATTATTCTTTGAATTTCTCCATCTTTCATATATATCATACGATCAATGATATCTTTTAAAAAATATAGCCTATGCTCTGCTATGATAACCGTTTTACCCATTTTTTTCCAAGAAAGAATCATTTTTCTTAAGTCCCATGTTGATTTAGAATCAAGGTTAGATGAAGGTTCATCAAGAAGCAAAATTTCTGGAAAGCAAGCTGAAATTGAGGCACATGCTATTTTTTGTTTTTCACCACCAGATAATTTGAAAATACTTTTATTTAAAAGAGTTTCTATTTGAAAATCAGAAACTACCTTATTAATTCTTCTTTCTATTTCTTCTACTGGTAATCCTAAGTTTTCACATCCAAAAGCTAGTTCACTAGTAGTATCAACATTAAAAAATTACGTAAAAATCAGTATATTAAACTAATAAAACTTCAAAATGAAAGTTTAACATAGAATATTTAGATATTCCTTCTAAATTCATTATTTAATTAAAAAATAAAAACTAAAAAATTAAAAAACTAGAAAGAATCATAGCTCAACTATTAAAGCTGAAGTTCTATCAATTAAAATATCATCAACAGCCATAATAGCTAATTCTTCCTCTGGAATATTATATATTTCTTTAAGTATAGATAAGTTTGGTTTTAAAACAATATCATCTCTAATAAATATTTCAGATAACTCTTCAATAAAATAATCGGGGCAATTAACTAAAACAATAGCTATATCCATCTGTTTTTCTTTTAAACCTAAAACATCTAAAGCTTTTGATATTTGTCTTTGAGCTGATGTTCTTAAAACAATTTCAATTCTTAAATCATTAGCTAAATTTGTACCTCTTTTAAAAGCTAAAATAGCATGAATTACTCCATGAAAAAGATGTTTCTTTCCAGCTATTGCAGTTGCATCCATTAGTTGAATTATACAACCATCACAACAATTATTTTTTATTGAATCAACTTTTTCTAAAATTTCAGGAACATTCTCTATATTACCTTTAAATCCAACTATTTCAATATTATCTTCAATTCCAAGAGTTTCAAAAAGGTTTAATTCATCTATATTTTCCCCATTATATTTCAATTCACTATTATTTTTCAAAATAACACCAATTAATAAAAAAATTGAAGATCTCTACTCATTCAATATCTTCTAAAAGTCTGTTTACACCACTTAAATAAGCTTCAACACTAGCATTGATAATGTCTGGTTGTGTACTTCTTGCAGAAATTATCTTATCACCTAGCCTTAACTTAACAATAACATCAATTAAAGCATCAGTACCACCAGTAATCGCATCTACATGGTATTCTTCAAGTTCAACATCTGCAAATTCAGATATTCCCTTTTTAACAGCTACAATAGCAGCATCAACAGGACCAATACCAACACCAGCCTCTAAAATATCTTTATCATCAATTTTAAGCTTTATTGATGCAGTTGGGATAACTTTATTTCCAGAAACAATAGTAACTTCTTCAAGTTTAACTTTTTGTTCTCTTTTTAACTCTAAAACATTATAAGCTATAGCTTGTAAATCAACATCAGTAACACATTTGCCCATATCACCTAAAGATTTAACCTTTTCAAAGATTTCTTTAAATTGTTCATCATTAGCTTTTATTCCAAGCTCATCAAGATTGTTTTTCAATCCCTTAGTTCCAATGTGTTTTCCCATTATAAATTTTCGTTTATGACCAACAAGTTCTGGAACTATTGGTTCATAAGTAGCAGCATTTTTAATTACACCATCAGCATGAATTCCAGACTCATGAGCAAAAGCATTTTCACCAACAATAGCTTTATTAGGCTGAAGATAAACACCAGTAAGTCTAGATACCAGTTTTGATGTTGAATAAAGTTCTTGAATATTAATATCTGTTTTATAAATTGAAGAATCATTATCTTCAATTGTATAATTTTGACCTTTACCATACAGTGTTTTTAATGAAACAATAATCTCTTCAAGAGAAGCATTTCCTGCCCTTTCACCAATTCCATTTACAGTACAATGAAATTCAGTAGCTCCAGCACGAATCGCTCCAAGAGTATTAGCTACAGCTAAGCCAAAGTCATTATGACAATGAACACTCAAAGGTGCATTAATAGTGCTTAACTCCTTATAAAATTCAAAAGACTTTTCAGGAGTAAGCATTCCAACAGTATCACAAGCACAAATTCTTTGTACTCCTACATCAACACCTTGATTAAAAATTTCCTTTAAAAACTTCATTTCACTTCTAGTTGCATCTTCAGCAGATAATTCTACTATCAATCCATGATCAAGAGCATATTCACTAGCATCAATTGCTTGTGATAAAACTTCTTCCTTAGATTTTTTAAGTTTATGTTCTATATGAAGGTTAGAAGTTGGAACAACAAGATGCACACTATCAACATCACATTCCAAAGCAGCATCGACATCTACTTTAACAGCACGAGCAAAACTAGCTATTTCAGCATTAAGACCTTCACTTGTTATCTCTTTAATAGATTTTCTTTCACCCTGAGAAGTAATAGCCGAACCTGCTTCAATAATATTAACCCCAATTTCATCGAGTTTTGTAGCTATTCTTAACTTTTCACTGGCTGTGAGCGATATTCCAGGAGTTTGCTCCCCATCACGAAGAGTAGTGTCTAATACTTTTATTTTCATCTAATCCCCTAAAGGTGTATTTATTTATATTGTATATATTTTATTTTAATATTACATTTTAAATTTCATATATTTTATCTATATCTCATATATTCTATATTTCATATATATTACATTTAAATTTTATTTCTATTAACTCTATTTCATATTTCTAATAATTCTATTTTATAATTACATTATAATATAATTTATTAAAAATAATATAAATAAGAATAATAAAAGTGAAAACACTAAAAATAAAAATAATAAAATTAAAAACACTAAAATTACTAAAAATAAAAATATTAAAAGTGAAAATATTAAAAATAATAAAAATATTAAAATTAAAAATTAAAAATATTTAAAAGAAATAAATTATTTAATTGGTTTTTTTAATAACAGAAATAATACGAGTCAAACTTTTATGCATTTTAATCTTATGCCTCTCTAATAATTTGAAGCCAAGCTCATTTAAGAAAGGATCTATATCAAGATAGTGAGGATGAGCTATACATAAATATGCATTTTCTTTCATGTTATAATCTATTGATTCAAGGAACTGGTGAAATATCTTACCACTTTTTTCACCACCAGTAGAAGTTGAAATACCATAAGGAGGATCAGTAACAACAGCATCCACCTTTTTATACAGTTTCAACTCACGAACATCAATATGATGAGCCTCATAATCATTTTCACAAATATCACAATAATCAAGATTACTACAATAATCAAGATTTATCAGTGTTCCATTTTTCATTTTCCAATTAATATCAGAACCAATAAGCTTAGTACCTATCATAGCACCTTCAATAAGAATACCCCCAGTACCACAAAAAGGATCCAGAAGAAGCTGATCTTCTTTTATATGTGATAAATTAACCATACAACGAGCAAGCTTAGGACTCATAGAACCTGGATAAAAAAAAGGGCGTTTATGAGGTTTTAAATTTTGAAAATGTTTTTTATTAAGTTTAAATTTTTCAATACAAATAAAAACTTCTTTTTGAGTAGCTACAACCCTAATAAATGATTTTGGATTATTTAAATTAACTTTTAATTTAGCCACATCAGTTTTTCCAGAAGTACCCGAAGCAGTATTATTTGAAGATAAAATTAAATGACCTAGTCTTCGTTCAACATCTGTTGTATCAATATTGACTTTTTCAAACCTTTTAATTCTAACTACAAAATCTTCTTCAATATAATCATTCCAATTAACAGAGTTAAAACCACTTTCAAGATTATTTAAATCTGTTCTTAATATAAGCTCATGAATTTCATGAGTATAAGCTAATCTTCTAACCAATGTCTTGTAATTTTTATAAAAATCCAATTCATTTAATGATTTTAGTAAAATTAATCTTTGAGTTATAACCTCAACATCACAATCAATATTTTCACAAGTCAAAACAGCTTTTAACTCAGCTAAAGGAAGAGTTTCATGTTCTTGAGATTGAATAAGTAATAAATCCATTTATATAACCAACTATAATAAAAAAATAGAAAATAAAATAGTTATTTAAAAATTTAAACCATTGATTAGATTTAAACCATTGATCCAGCATAAGCTAGAAATCCAATATAGAATATAAAAAACACTAACCAAAATATAGCTCCTAAAATCATCACCAATATTTCAGAATTACTAAATTCCCTTCTGACAGGAAGGTTAGATTGTTTAATCCTCCAAAATTCATTAATACTCTCTTGAACATTTGTATATACCCAGAAAGATAGTACTACTCCTATAAATGGAAGAAAATTAGAAAATATTAAAGTTAACACATTTAAACCTGAAGAATAAGAAGATTCAATTTTTTCTTGTTTAATAAACTGGCTCATATCTTCTAAGGTTTGATAAAAAACTACTATATTAGCTATAGGAATTATCATTAAAAATGTTCTTATACCTGGACTAACATCCTTACCAAGATCATCTCTTAAATAACAATTAGTCTTATAAACCCAGTAAAATGAATATAAGCCTAATGTAAAAGCCATTAAAAGTAAAAGTCTTCTTATTGGAAGAATATTTGAATATTCAGGAAAATTCTTTTTATTATAATTATTAACAGAATTAGATTCTGAAAAAGACTCGGATTTATCCCCAATATCATTAATATGAATATCATTAGTATTTCCATTTTTTAAATCATTATCTTCCTTTAAATTATCTTTTGAAACATAATTGTTTTGAATATGATTTCTAGATACTGAACTTCTTTCAAACCAATTTCCACAATGTTCACATTTTTCAGCATCAGCAGAGATCTTTTCTCCACAATAAATACAATACTTGTGTTTTTCAGACTCCATATTATCTTCCTTTAATCAGTTTAATATAATTCTTTCAAATATTCCTTTATATAATATTTTTATTAATATATGTGTTTTGAATATAATTTAATTGTTTTATTTATATAATGTAGTAAAAATAATAATACATTATAAGTAATACATAAAATAATACAGTATAATAATACATTATAATAAATAGGAATAATACTAATAATAATACAATATACTAATAATATTCATACTCATTTTAATTATATAATATCTTATAATATTAGTAATATATTATAGTATATTAATTATTAATAGTACATTAATAAATCTTTTAATAATTTTAATAGATATTTTAATAAATGTTATAATAAATATCTTGATAAAGATTTTGATAGATATATAAATATATATCCTATGCAAACTCAATTGTACTTGGTGGCTTATCACTTATAGATAAAGAAACATGAGTAACTTCAGAAACTTCAGAAGTTATTCTTTTAGATATAGATCTAATAACATTCCATGGTAATTCTGGGACATAAGCTGTCATAGCATCTACTGATGCAACCATTCTTAAAACCACTAAATATCCAAAGTCTCTTTGATCGCCTTTTACACCAGTAACTTTAGTATCAGTAAGAACTGCAAAATATTGCCATAATTCTTTATCAAGCCCATTTTTTATTATTTCTTCCCTAACAATTGCATCAGCTTTTCTACAAATCTCTAATTTTTCCTCTGAAAGCTCACCAACAACCCTAACTGCAAGTCCGGGTCCTGGGAAAGGCTGTCTAAAAACAAGTTCATCTGGAAGATCTAGTTCAAGCCCAATTTCTCTAACTTCATCTTTATATAAATCACGAACAGGTTCAACAACTTTTAAAACCATTCCCCCAGGCAAAGCAAGATTATGGTGAGATTTAATCTTACCTTCACTTTCAATCCAATCTGGAGCTATTGTTCCTTGAACAAGGAATTTAGCCTCAATTTTTTCAGCTTCTCTTTCAAAAACATCGATAAAGACTTTCCCAATAATTTTTCTTTTTTCTTCTGGATCATCTACTCCATAAAGAGCATTTAAAAATTCATCTTTTGCATCAACATAAACAAAATTAAGCCTATTTTCAAAAGTTTTACAAACTTCTTCAACTTCACCTTCACGAAGAAGACCATGATCAACAAAAACAGCTACTAAATTATCACCAATAGCTTCTTTAACTAATACAGAGCATACTGAACTATCTACACCACCAGATAATGCTATAATAGTTTTTTCATTGTTAATTTCATTTTTAATATTTTCAATAGATTCCTTTATAAATTCAGATGGACTAATCATTAATGACACCTATGAGTATATAATATTCAAAATTTTTAAAATAATATATAAAGATAAATTTTTATAAAAATATTTAAAATATATTTAAAATGTATTCTAAATATATTCTAAATGTATATTATGAAAACATAATATAAAAATATATTACTAAATAAAAAATAATTTTTTATAAAACAAAAAAAGATAGTAAATAAAAAGTACTAGCAAAAATAATTTAATACTAAATAAAAAATTATTTAGATTATATATTTCCTAAATAAATTATCTCATAAATAAAATATTTTCTAAATAAAGTAATTCATAATTAAAATAATTCATAACTGAAATACTTTATAGATGAAATATCTCCTAAATGAATATCTCCTAAATGAAATATCTTATAAATAAGATATTAGAAATCAATAAAATAATCATTAAAAAGATTTATATTATTTAATAACCTAATTTTATATATGATTACAATAGAAAACATATTAGTTATTTTAGTTTGTCTTTTTTTAGCATATGTTACATATAAAATATTAAGGTGGTTAGCTCCAGTAATAATTGTCATTTTATTAGCATATTTAATATATGTATTTTTATTTTAAAATTATGATTTAAAATTATTTTGATTTCAAATTAATAAAATAAACATGGATTAAATCTTGATTTTATTATTTTAAACTGTAATAATATAAAAAATAGACAATTAGACATATAAATTAATAATGAATTAATAATGAATTATTAATAAATTAGTAAAATAACTAGATATACATAAAATTATATAATAAAAATATATTATTATATAAAATCTATGAATACATAAAGTAGTTAATCTTACATATAATTTATTTTAAAATTATTCTTTATCTTCAGAAGGTTCAAAATCTTCAATAACTTTTTTTATAGCTATTTCAATACTATCATCTCTTCCAAGTTCTAAAGCTTCAATCATATCTTCATATTTAATAAATTTTTCTATTTTAACTGCCTTTTCACCAATTCCAGAAATTCTAAAATTTTCTTCAGAATCTCCTATTATAATTGATAAACCTTCTCTTTTGATTTCTTGTTTATAATCTACTGCTTTATTTTTTAATTCTTCAACATTATCGATCATTGTTATACCTCGGTTATATATCTAATTAAGGATAATAGATTAAATATTATTAAATTGTATTGAATAATAGTATTAAATAATAATATTAAATAATAGACAATAATAATTATTACTAATAATACAAAATTTAATACTATAAATTAATATAAATAAATTAATATATAATATTATTGTTTAGTAAATTAATATATGATATTACTATTTAATATTATATAATATTAATATATAATATTTTGATTATCATTTTATTTAATTATATATTTTATCGAATAACCTAATATTTTATGTTTATAATAACATTAGATTATAAAATGCATTATTAAAAATAATAATACTAATAATATTAAATTCTTGAAAATTTATTACAAATTATTTTCGCATATTTCAAGGAAATTTTTAAAGATAAGTTCCCCTTCAGGAGTATGATGAACCTCAGGATGAAATTGAATACCATAAATATCTTTTTTCTCATGTTTCATAGCTTCAATATCACATATAGACGATTTAGCTAATGTTTTAAAATTTCTTGGTAAGGTTTTAACTTCATCTTTATGAGAAGTCCAAACTTTCATAGGTGAGGAAACTCCTTTAAAAAGCTTATTTTCATCCAATATCTCTATATCAATTTGAGCATAGCTTTCTGTTGAAGAACTTGAAACCTTTCCTCCAAATGATTTAGCTATTAGCTGATGACCTAAACATATTCCTAAAACAGGAACATTAATATCATCAATGTTATTAATATATTCTAAACTATTTTCTGATTCCTCAATAGATGGACCTCCTCCAAAGATCAAACCCATAGGTTCTTTTTCCTTAATTTCATCTATTGAAAGATTATTTGGAATTAGTTCATAAGGAATATTTAAATATCTTAAACTTCTGCCAATTCTATGATTATATTGGCCTTTGTTGTTAATAATTAAAATTTTCATGTTTTTACTCTTTAAATATTATTTTAAAAGTATTTGATAATGTTTTATTAAATATAAATATTAATCAAAGAATAAATATCAATCCAAGATTAATAATTATGAATTAATTTTATCATAATATTAATATTATGATCTTGGTTATTATATAGTTAATGCATTACACTAAAATTAATTCATTATATAATATTAATTTACAGTAATTATACAGTGATTAATTACATTATATATTATAATTAATTATATAATACTAATTATACAATGCTTTAGTATAGAATTAATAGTTTATATTATTAAGAATATTATGTTTAATTCTTAATGATTATTATAATAAACTTCTTATACTCTCTTAAATTCAAATTATTTATATAGTACTTTCTATAAATAAAATATGCATGGAACTTCAAGATTTAATATATATGATAGTAGCCGTTTTAATTGGGGCTTTAATTGTTTATATATTTTTATGGATAATACCAATACTTTTGCCAATTATAATAGTTTTAATAATAGCTTTCTTAATATACAGCTATTTTAAATCTAACCAATACAAAAAGTATTAGGATTAAAATACTTAATAACTCTTTTAACTTATTTAATAATTCTTTTAATTTTTTAATTTTTAAATAATTTTTAAAATAAATTAGTAGCATGATTAATATAAAATGAAATAGGTTAATAACAATTATTATATGATTATATACAATCTTTTACTTAATCATATCTAATTCTATTAATCCATAATATTTTATTTTTAATTTATATCTCTATTATTAGTGTGTTCAAGACCTTGATAAGCATAAGTGGCAGCTATTGCACCTTCACCACAAGCAACAACCCATTGCTTTACACCACCAGTCACATCACCAATAGCATAAACATTATCAACATTTGTCTTTTGGGTTTTATCAACAATTATATGATTATATTTATCAACATTAACAGCTAATTCTTTAGCTAATTCGCTTGAAGGAGTATCTCCGATAGCTATAAAAATTCCTTGGACTTTTAATTCTTCTTTAGAACCATCTTTTTTATTTGATAAAACTACAGACTCAACCATTTGATTACCTTTTATTTCTTCAACAACAGAATCCCAAATAATAGGTATCTGTTTTTCATCAATCTTATCTTGAAGATATTTTTCAGCTCTAAATTTATCACGTCTGTGAACAATTGTAACATTACATCCAACATTATGTAAGAATATAGCTTCCTGAAGAGCACTATTTCCCCCACCAATCATCAAAATATCTTTATCTTTATAGAGTAATCCATCACAAGTAGCACAATAAGAAACACCAAGGCCTTTAAATTCATCTTCACCAGGAACACCTAATTTTCTATGAGTAGCTCCAGTTGCTAAAATAAGTGATTTAGCATGGTATTCAGTTTCAGAAGTTTTAATTATAAATCCATTATTAATTTTTTTTATAGACTCAACATTCTCCATTTCATTAATATTTACATTTTTTTCAGTCTGTTTTTTCATTTTAGCTATTAAACTCATACCCGCTATTAGCTCAAAACCAGGATAATTTTCCATTGAAGGAACCATTAATCCTGCACCACCTGCAAGACCTTTATCTAATAATAAAGTTTTTGTTCCTTGTCTTCCAGCATATAATCCTGCTGTTAATCCTCCAGGACCTGCACCAATGATTATAATATCATATTTTTCCATTTTATCCTAAACCCCATATTTAATATTTTTATAAAGCCTAATAAGTTTAATAAATATCATTAATAACAATCAACAAACAATAATAATACAAATATTACAAATAATAATACAAATATTATAGATAATAATATTATAAATAATGATATAATATTAATAATGATATAGATATTAATAATAATAGTATAAATATTAATAATATTATAAACTTTATAGTAATATTTTATTATAATCTCTTAATTCTATTGAATTATATAATAATATTTTAATTATATAATTTAAATTAAATTAATTTTTCTATCTCATTTTTAAGAAGTTTATTTACAAGTTTTCCATCAGCTTTTCCTTTAAGTTTTCCCATAGCCATTCCCATCAATGGGCCCATAGCACCCCTTTTTCTTTCTTCAACCATAGAACTATTTTTAGCAACTATATCCTCAATAATACTCAGAACCTCATTTTCATCAAGAACTAAAAGGTTATTATTTTTAGCTATTTCTTCTGGATCTAAAGTAGGGTTTTCAGATATTGCAATAATAATCTTGTTTACAGCATCTTTAGATATTTTTGAATCAGCAAGAAGATTAAAAATAGATATTAATGATTCATTATTAACATTTGAAATATTGTATCCTTCTCTTTTTATTTCTCTCAGATCATAAGCTAAAACAGAGGCTATAGTTGTAGAATCAATATTAGAACCTTCAATTTTTGAAACAATATATTCAAAATCATCAGCTCTTAACCTTCTAACTAACTGATTAGCCAGATCATCACTTAAACTATATTCTTTTATAACTCTTTCTTTTTTCACATCAGGAAGCTCTGGTAAATTATTCTTAATATTTTCTATAGAATCCTCTTCAATTTTAAACAAGGGAATATCAGTTTCTAAATACATTCTACTAGAAGTAGGAAGAGGTCTCATATATTCAGTATTTCCATCATCAAGAGATTTTCTAGTTTCTTCAATAACACCTTCAAATGCCATATTTGCTCGTCTTATAACTTCTTCTAATGCAGAAATAGCAATTTCCTCATTATGAGCAACTATAATTATTGCATCACCATCATCCACATTTAAATGACTTTTCATGGATTCAACTTCTTCTGCAGTGATACCATAAGCAGGAAGCTCATCAGTGTGAAAAATACCAGAAACTCCTCTTTTTTTAGCATAACTGGCAATTTCAGTTCCAAATCTTCGACCTTCTTGAACCTCTTCACCAATTAAACCAGCAAAACCCTTTAAAACAACGCATTTTACAGATTCTGCTCCCGAAATAATCTTTGAAGAACTATTTTTAAAAATAATATTTAAATCATGAATTTCATCAAGAACCTTTGCATTTCGTTTTTCAAGTTCCTCTTTAATTTCAATAAGTTTTAATTGTCTTTGAACTTCATTTTCAACAATTTTAGGCATTAAATCAAGGTTTTGAACACCCTTTATTTCACAACGAGCCCCTTTAGCTATTGAGATATTTAAATCCTGTCTTATAGTTCCAAGCCCTCTTTTAACATTAGTACTTCTTAAAACTTGACCTAAAGCATAAGCTACTTCTTTCACTTGTTCAGGATGATGTATTGAAGGATCAGTAGTAATTTCAACAAGAGGAATTCCTAACCTATCAAGTCTAAAATGAGTATAATACTCAGCAGAAGTACTTTGATTATTTTTAATATCAATAGCAATTCTTTTAGAAGCATCTTCTTCTAAACAAAGATTTTCAATATTTACTCTACCGTGAGGAGTATCAAGGTATCCGTTAGTAGCTACAAGTCCAGTACGTTGAAATCCACCAGTATTACTTCCATCAATAACCTGTTTCCTCATCGTGTGAAATTCATCCACAATTTGCATATTTAAAAGAGTAGCTATGACCATAGAAAGCTCTAAAGCCTCCTGATTTAAACTATGAGGAGGCTCATCATCTGTTTCAACAAGACATGTATGATAATAATAAGCCTCATAATTAAATTTCATCTTCCTAAAAGATTCTTGAAGAGCAGCCCTATCGATTTGACCTAATTCACTTTGAGTAGGCCTTAAATTTCTTTTTATTTCCTCATCAAACATTTCATCTACAAGTTCAGTTTCACAAGGACAAAACAACTTGCTCTTAGTATTCAACTGTTGATGAATCTCTAATCCCATTTTAAGACCTAATTCACTCCAATCCATAAAATCACATAACCATAAATAATTAAACAATCACTAGCTAAAGTATAGCTATAATATTTTTAAATAAAGATTTAAATATATACATAGTTAAATTAAAAAATATTTTAAATAAATTAACAAGTATCTTATAAACTAATAAATATCTTATAAACTGATAATATCTTATAATTAAAGTAATATTAGAATAATATTAAATTAATATTAATATAACTAATATGTTTACAATCAATTTAAAAAGTATTTTAAAGAAGATTTTTCAGATAATTCTCCAGCAATATTAGTTTCCATAATATTTTTAACTTCATCAAATTTATCATTTTGACCTAAAGCCCAACAAAGTTTAACATAAGCAACTTCAGGAGTCATATCTCCACCAGATATAACATTAGCATTAATCAACTTTCTTCCAGTACTATATACATTCATATTTACTTTACCATATAAACACTGAGAAGTCATAATAATAGGGATATTTTCATCATTTGCTCTTTTAATTGAATCAAGCATATAATCTGGAACATGACCAAGTCCAGTCCCTTCAATAACCAATCCTTTAAAACCTTTATCAATATGATAATCAATTAGTTCATTTTGAATTCCTGGGAAACTTTTTATAATTGCTATTTTAGACTCTAGTTTATCTCTTAAGATTAAATCTCTAGAGCCCCTTTTATTATAATCAACATTTGGATTTATATTAATTATTTTAGAATCCTTTAACCTAGCTATAGGCTCAGAATTAATACTTCTAAAAGTGTCTCTTCTACTTGTATGCATCTTACGGACTTTTGTTCCTTTATGTAAGCAACAATAACCATCATCCAATCCTTCATGCATGCAAACAGTAATATCAGAAATTTCAGATTTAGCAGCGCCGATAGAATTAAATAAATTTAGATAAGCATCGGTAGAAGGTCTATCAGAGCTTCTTTGAGCACCTGTAACAACAACAGGAACTGGTGTTTCCAAAATAAAACTAAGAGCAGCTGAAGTATAGTGCATAGTATCAGTTCCATGAGCTACAACTACACCATCAACACCATCAGAAATTTCATTAGCTATAGAATTCGCTGCTTCTACCCAATACTCAGGCTTCATATTCTCACTTAAAATATTATAAAGAGCTTTTACTTTATAATTAGCAATATCCAAAAGTTCAGGATTAGCTCGAAGCAAATCATCAGCAGTAAAAGCTGGATGAACTGCCCCTGTTTTATAATCTATCACAGAAGAAACAGTGCCTCCAGTAGATATTATGGATATATCCATCTTATTAGTATCTTCTTCAATCTCTAATGAGTCAAATTGAATTTTAGGTTCTTTACCTTTTTTTATTAATTCAATTTTAGCATCTAAAATATTAACTCCTAAATTATATCCACTATCAAGCTTTAAAACAATATATCCATCATCAGAATCTTCAGATCTATCAAGCAACATACCTTCGTAGAAAACTTTATTTTTCTCAACTTTAACGGTATCCCCAATAGAAACATTAGCAGAATCTAAAAAACTTTTAGCTAACTTTTTATAAGACATTTAATCACTCTAAATAATACTTTCAAATATAATAATATAAACAATTAATCAAAAACTATTAACAATCATCAAATTATTAATAATCAATCCAAACTACAAATAATCAATCCAACTGTTAACAATCATCAAATTATTAATAATCAATCCAAACTACAAATAATCATCTAAATGTTCTCTCATCCATTTAGCTCCAGCCTCTAAAACATCAATATTTAACTGAATTAATTTAGGTTTAGAAGAAAATATCTCTCTTATTCCCTCTTTATAAGCATCTTCTGAAATTATAGTTCCTATTTCCATAAGTGTACCTAAAATAGCAGTATTAAAAGCTTTTGGATTTCCAAGAGAATTAGCTATATCTAATGCAGGAACTGGAATTAATTTTATTTTTTTATCCTTTATAACTTCAAAATTATCTAATTTATCAATTTCAAAATCACCTACACGAGAATCATAAAGAATAATACCCTTATCTTTAATATAAGGAGTAAATTTTTCAAGTGCTAGTCTGTTAAGAGCAATAAGAACATCACATTTATCTACAACAGGAGATCCAATTACATCACCAGATATAACCACAGAACAATTGGAAGTCCCTCCTCTTTGTTCTGGACCATAGCTAGGATACCATGAAACATTCTTTCCATCATTACAAGCGGCTTGAGCAAGAGTAAGACCTGCACTAAGTACTCCTTGACCACCAAAACCTGCAATTTTTATATTTACAGGTTTAAATTCAGGATCGATTTTAGTTTCAATAGGATTTTCTCTATCAATGTTAAATATACTATCCAAACTCTCAATAGAAAAATCTGAAGATCCTCTTTCAACTTTTTCTCTTTCTTTAGATAAATCTCTAAAACGTTTAACTGGGAATTCTTTCTCCATTTGTTCCTTAATAAATTTTTCAGCACCTTCAGCATCTTGTCTTAAATTAGTAGGACAAGGAGAAAGAATTTCAATAAAACAATAACCTTTACCTTCTTTTTGGATTCTCAAAGCTTTTTTAACAGCAATTTTAGCTTTTCTAATAGATTTTACATCAGCAAGAGAAACTCTTTCAATAAAAACAGGAGCTTTTAAATTATCAAGAAGTTCACACATATGCATAGGAAAACCAGTGAAATTAGGATCCCTTCCAGATTGAGATGTAACAGTTATTTCTCCAATAAGAGTAGTTGGAGCCATTTGACCTCCCGTCATTCCATAAACAGTATTATTAACAAAGAATACTGCTAATTTTTCACCACGATTAGCTGCTTGAATAGTTTCATTTAAACCAATAGAAGCTAAGTCGCCATCACCCTGATAAGACATTACAATAGCATTATCTTCAGCTCTAGAAATACCAGTACCAACAGCAGGAGCTCTTCCATGAGCAGTTTGTACATTACCACAATTAAAATAATAATAACCAAACACAGCACAGCCAACAGGAGAGATCATTACAGCCCTTTCCTGTATCTCAAGTTCATCCATAGCTTCCCCAATAAGTTTATGAAGAATACCATGACCACAACCTGCACAATAATGTGTAACCTTAGTAAAAGATTCACCTTTACGAGAAAATTCATCATATAAAGAATCTGGTTTTTTGATAACTTTTGTTTCATAAAAATCATTATCAAAATAATTATTATTACTATTATTACTATTAGTATTACTGTTTGTATTTCTAAGAGTATTGTTATTAGTATTGCTATTTACATTACTATTAGACTTATTATTTGTATTACTATTAGTTTTACTATTAGTATTACTAGTAGTATTAGTATTAATATTGTTACTAGAATCCATACTTAAAACCCCAATTAATTAATCAATAATTTGATATTTAATATCATCCTCATCAATTCCATCTTTATAATTAGAATCAATATAAGGTTCATCAAACTTGTCCATATCTTCATCATCATCAGGATATTCTTTAGCTAAATTCACTTTACACTTCTCACATTCAGCCAAATCATATATTTTTTCAAGGATATCTTTAACCTCAATTAAATTTCCACCCATTCTATTAACTAAATGAACATCTTTACAATCAGATATTGCACAATTAACTGCCAATTTTATATCTTCTCTCATTTGACCATTACTCATTTCAACAGATATAAATTCACAACCCTTTTTAGCTAATTTATCAATTCTTTTACTTGGAAATGGGAAAAGAGATATTGGTCTAAGTAAACCTACCTTAATTCCAGATTTTTCCCTTGCAATATCAACTGCAGAGCGAGCTAATCTACTACTAATACCATAAGCTACAAGAATTATTTCAGCATCTTCAATATCATTACCTGAAATCATATATTCTTCAAAATCAACTTCATTATTTTCAATTTCATCAAATTTAACTTGGATATCATTATTAAATTTTTCAAGCTGATCAAAATCAAGGAAAATTGAAGTTACAAGATTTTCCATTGTTTCTTTATTTCCACGAACTGCCCAATCATCATCAGGCTTATGATCTATTGATACCTGAGGAAAACGAAGAGGTTCTGCCATTTGACCTAAAACAGCATCGGCTAAAACGATTACAGGATTCCTATACTTATCAGCAAGCATAAATGCTTTCATTGTAAGATCACACATTTCTTGAACACTATTTGGAGCAAGAACAATATTTTTATAATTTCCATGACCCCCACCCTTAACAATTTGATTGTAGTCTCCCTGTTCAGGTCCAATATTACCAAGGCCAGGACCTGCTCTCATGATATCAACAATAACTGATGGAAGTTCTGCACCTGCAAGGAAAGTAATTCCTTCTTGTTTTAAACTAATTCCCGGTCCAGAAGAAGCTGTCATTACACGATGACCAGCTGATGCACCACCATAAACCATATTTATGGCTGCTTCTTCACTTTCAGCTTGAACAAACTTTCTTCCAACCATTGGAAAATATTTAGAAGCTTCATGCAATATTTCACTAGCAGGAGTTATTGGATAACCAAAAAAGCAATCACAACCAGCATACATGGCTCCAATAATAATTGCAGTATTTCCTTTAATCATTTGACTAGCCATTTAATTTCACTCCTCTTTTTTAGATTTTTTCCTTTTAGGTATATGAATTTCAACAGCTAATGGTTCTGGACAGGTATAATAACAATCACCACAACCATTACATCCTTTCCCTTTATACACAACATAATTATAACCACTTTCATTAAGATCCTTACTTAACTCAAGAGCATTATTTTTACACGAAATAACACACCTATTACAAGATTTACACTCTTCTTTATGAATAATAGGGAATGGTTGTGGTCTCTCTTTAGATTTTGTCAATTCTAACACCTAATTATTATAGATTAATTAATTATTAACTCTAATTATCAATTCTAATATTAATTTTATAATTTTATTAATTATATTAATGACTTTATTACTAATTTTATTATTAATTTTATTACTAATTTTATTACTAATTATAATCATTATTCTAATTATTAGTTTTATTTATTAATTTTAATTATTAATTCTAATTATTCATCAAATAATAAACTAATTACTCATTTATTTATTTTCATCATCAATTCTAATTTCTTTTCTTTTAATTTTACCACTGATAGTTTTTGGAAGCTCATCTACAAATTCAATAATTCTTGGATATTTATAAGGAGCTGTAACTTGTTTTACATGATTTTGTATCTCTTTTTTCAGCTCTTCTGATGGCTCATAACCTTTTGCAAGGACTATTGTGGATTTAACAACCTGACCCCTTACAGGATCTGGAAAACCAGTGATTGCACACTCTAAAACACTTGGATGAGAAACTAAAGCACTTTCTACTTCAAAAGGACCAATTCTATATCCAGAACTCTTTATAATATCATCAGTCCTTCCAATAAACCATAAATAATCATCTTCATCAATCCAAGCAGTATCCCCACTATGATAATGCCCATTATACCATGATTCCGCATTTTTTTCAGGATTTTTGTAATATTCATTAAATAATCCAGTAGGATTACCATTAGCGACATTTATAGTTATTTCACCTTCATCACCAATATCAACAATATTTTCATCATTATCAAGAATTTCAACATTAAAAGTTGGAGCTATTTTACCCATAGACCCTGGACGTGGTTCTAACCATACGAAATTAGCTATAACCACTACAGTCTCACTTTGACCAAAACCTTCTCTTATTTTAAGTCCAGAAATTTCATAAAACTTGTTAAATACTTCAGGATTTAGTGGTTCACCTGCTGTTGTAGCATAAGTCCAATTACTAAAATCATAATCTGATAAATCCTCTTTTATAAGAAATCTATAGATAGTAGGAGGTGCACAAAAAGTATTTACTTTATATTCTTTTACCTTTTCAAGAAGATTTAAAGCATCAAACCTATCATAATCATAAATAAAAAGTCCAGTACCCGCTATCCATTGACCATACAAAGATCCCCAACTAGTTTTAGCCCAACCAGTATCTGCAGAAGTATGATGAATTCCATCCTCAACAACATTATGCCAATATTTTGCAGTGATTATATGACCAATAGGATAAGTGAAATCATGTAAAACCATTTTAGGTTGACCACAAGTCCCAGAAGAAAAATAAATTAAAAATTTATCATCATTTTTAGTAGATTCATCACCTGTAGGCCTATCAAAAATATCAGACGCATCATTAATACCATTAGTAAAATTTAACCAACCATCAATAGTTTTATTACCAGTTTTATCTCCAACAAAAATCTTTTTAATTGGTTTGGATGAATCGATTAATTTTTCTGCATCAACAAAATCTTTGATTAAGTCACCTTCATCTAAGGATAAAATCATATCAACATCAGCACTTTCTATTCTATAAATCATATCCTTAACTTTCAACATATGCGTAGCAGGTATAGGTATTGCTCCTATTTTATGAAGAGCCATCATTGAAAACCAAAATTCAAAACGGTTTTTTAAAGTTAGCATTACAGCATCTCCTTTTTTAATACCTAAACTTTTAAAGAAGTTAGCTGTTTTGTTACTATATTTCTTCATATCAGAAAAAGTAAAAATTTCTTCATCTCCATGATCATTACACCAGATAAGAGCTATTTTATTTGGATCCTCCTCAGCATATCTATCTACAACATCAAATGCAAAGTTAAAATTTTCTGGAATCTTAAATTCAAAATTTTCCTTGAAATCATCATAAGATTCAAAATCAACCCTATTAACAAAATTTTTAGTAAGTGATGACATAAAGTACCTCTATAAATAGTTAAAATTCTAATATCTTTAATAAATTCTAATTTAAATATAATCTAAATATAATCTAAATTAATATAATTTAATCAATCCAAAATATTTAATAATTAGTAAAAATGTTTAATAACATAATTTATTTAATAATCTAATTAATATAAAATACTTAATATATTCTAATTATTGTGCAATAACCGCTAAGAATTTAGCATTTTCATTATTCAAAGCTTTCATAGCATGTTCATAATTTGAATCAAAAAATATTGAGTCTCCTTCATTTAAAATAATCTCACGATTATGAATATATAACATTAAAGAGCCTTCTAAAACATAATTAAACTCTTGACCTGGATGATGGTTCATAGTAGGCTTTTCATCACTTGGTTCAACAGTTACTGTCAAAGTTTCAAGTTTTTTATGAATAAATCTATCGGCTAAATTTTCGCATTTATAACCTTCACGTCTTTCAACTGGAATTCCTTTTCCAGCACGTGTAATATTAAAAATATGCATTCTTGTTTCTTCACCAGAAACTAAAAGCCCCATATCAACCTTTAATATTTGAGATATCTCATATAAAACACCAACAGGAATATCTTTTTCACCAGACTCATAGTTTAGATATTCATTTTCATCAATACCTAAATAAGCAGCAATTTGATTTATAGATATATCAGAAAGATTTCTAAGCTCTTTTACCCTAAATCCAATATCTTTAACTATATCATTCAATATAAACACCTATTAATATTATTTAGTTTTTTATAATAATTTTCATTAATACACTCAATAATACTTTATAATATAATTGATAATACTTTTAATAATAATTTTAATAATAATTCAATTAATATTTTTATAAAACTTTTAATAAAATTTATTTTTTAAAGAAATTTATTTTATATATTATCAGTTTTATAAATTATATGTATATATTATAAACTATTTATTCTTATCTTCATTCCTTATCTGAACTCTCCTAATTTTACCACTAATAGTTTTTGGAAGTTCATCTACAAATTCAACAACTCTAGGATATTTATAAGGAGCAGTTACATTTTTAACATGGTTTTGAAGTTCTTTTTTAAGTTCATCGGAAGGTTCATATTCTTTAGCAAGAACAACAGTTGCTTTAACAATTTGACCTCTCACAGCATCTGGAGTACCAGTAATTGCACATTCTAAAACACTCGGATGAGATATTAAAGCACTTTCAACCTCAAAAGGACCAATCCTATATCCAGAACTCTTTATAATGTCATCATTTCTTCCTACAAACCACAAAAATCCATCTTCATCTTTCCAAGCAGTATCTCCACTATGATAATAATTATCATACCAAACCTCATTAGTCTTTTCTTCATTTCTGTAATATCCTTTAAAAAGCCCAGGAGGAAGGTTGGAAGTTTCAATAGATATCTCACCCTCGTCACCAACATCGACTTCATTATCATTACTATTTAATAAAGTTACATTAAAACATGGTGCAGGTTTACCCATTGATCCTGGCTTTGGGTCCATCCAAATAAAATTAGCCACACTAATAACGGTTTCAGTTTGACCAAACCCTTCTTTTAGCTTTAAACCAAAAATTTCATGAACTTTGTTATAAACTTCAGGGTTTAATGGCTCACCCGCTGTTGTACAATATTTCAAACTACTAAAATCATATTTTGAAAGATCTTCTTTTATTAAGAATCTATATATTGTTGGAGGAGCGCAAAAAGTATTAATTTGATATTTTTCAATTTTTTCAATCAAGTTTAAAGCATTAAACCTATCATAATCATAGATAAATACAGAAGTTCCTACAATCCACTGACCATATAAACCACCCCAAACTGCCTTCATCCAACCAGTATCAGCAGAAGTGTGATGTATTCCATTTTCAATAGCATTGTGCCAATACTTAGAAGTTATTATATGAGCTAATGGATATCTAAAATCATGCCCTACCATTTTAGGCTGACCAGATGTCCCAGAAGAAAAATAAATTATCATTATATCTTCATTTTTGTTAGAATCACTACCAGTAGGACGAATAAAAGAATCATCTTCTTTTTCAATAGCTTCTCTAAAATTATCCCATCCAACAAATGAATTTTCAATATTAAAAGAATCTTCATTAGAATTAACCACTAATTTTTTTAGTTTAACTCCAAGTTCTAATTCTGCTTTATCGAATTCTGAAAGAAGTTCAGAATCATCAACAGATATAACCATGTCAATACTAGCTTTATCTATTCTATAAATAATATCTTTTTTCTTAAGCATATGTGTAGCTGGAACAGGAATGGCTCCAATTTTATGAAGTGCAATGATAGAAAACCAAAATTCAAAACGGTTTTTTAAAGTTAACATTACCTTATCGCCTTTTTTAATGCCATACCTTCTTATTAAATTAGCTGCTTTATTAGAATAATTCTTTATATCCTTAAATGTGAATTTTTTTTCTTCACCAAAATCATTACACCATAACAATGCAATTTTTTCTGGATCCTCATCAGCATATCTATCAACAACATCATAAGCAAAGTTAAAGTTTTCTGGAACATTAAACTCAAAATTATTTTTAAAATCTTCATAAGAGTCAAATTCGACTCTGTTAACAAATTCTTTAAGTAAAGATGACATATAATTGCCTCGGGATTATTTTTAATAATATTTACAAAGTTACCTATAAATAATATTTATTTTAACAATCTTTATTATTTAATAATTTTATTTTAAATTTTTATTTTAATAATAAATCAGATGAAAATTAATCATTTAAACAAACTAATTATATATGAAAACTAATCATATAATAAAAACATCCTATATAAAAAGTTAAATAATTAAATCTTAAATATTAAAGACTAATAAATATTGAATTAAACATAATATCAAATAATTTTATTATATATTAAAAATATTTAAATAATGCTTATTTGATATTCATATAATATTTACATAATATTAAATAATATTCATATAATAGTAGTATGATATTAGTATAATAGTAGTATCATATTAGCATAGTATTAAATAGTAATTATATAATATTAAACAATATTGCCCATAGTATTAAATAATATAATAAAATATCAACTAAAAATAATTAATAATAACATACTATAATATTACAGCCAAAAATTTAGCAGATTTACCATTTAATGCTTTCATTGCATGTTCATAATTTGAATCAAAAAAGATAGAATCTCCTTCATTTAAAATAATTTCATTATCATGAATATATAATTTTAAAGCGCCTTCTAAGATATAATTAAACTCTTGACCAGGATGAGTATTTTTAGAAGGTTCATCAACAATATCTTTTGGTTCAACAGTTACAATAAAAGTTTCACCTTTTTTATGAATAAATTTTTCAGCGAGATTTTCATACTTATATTGTTTCCTACGCTCTACAGAAACTCCTTCATTTTTTCTAGTAACATTGAAGATATGCATCCTTGTTTCTTCACCAGTCAAAAGTAGACCCATATCAACTTTAAATTTATGAGCTATTTCATATAAAACACTTGCAGGAATATCTTTTTCACCATTTTCATAGCTAATATATTCATCTTCACTTATATTGCATACATCAGCCATCTCTTTAGTAGTAAAATCAGATAAATTCCTAAGTTCTTTTACTCTAGCACCAATATCTTTAATAGTTTCATTCAAATTAACACCATTCCTCTAATTTAATGAACAAATAATTATTAATCTATGATATTTTATATTTTGTTGATTATTGATATTTAACTAATTATTAATATCTTGCTAATTATTAATACCTTGTTGATTATTAATAATCTACAAATTATTAGTATTTTATTATCTATTAATTTCATGAATAATTTTTAACTTATAAATAATTTTAAAATAAAAAATATTTTAAAAGTTTACTTTAGTCTATGATAATAAGCTTTTAACAATAAACATTATATTTTTTAAAGAATATAAATATTATCACTATTTGTAATAGATTAATAGATAAATATTAACAGTTGAATATTTCTAATAAAATTATAAAAATTTGTATAGTTAGAAAATAAGAAAATTTAATTAATAATAACTTACAAAACTGTAATCAAAATTATATTAAAATACATGAAAATAAAGTAAGGTGAAATTATGTCGGAAATTGCTGATAATGTCATTTTTAAGAAAGATTCTGGTGAAAAAATAAATGTTCTTCAAAAATATGTAGGTCTTAAAGCAAGACAAGGAGGAATATTAACTGTCAATTTTAGAACTCCGAATGAAGATATGGACCAAATAAAACATTTTTTTGAAGGTATGAAAGGATCAGAAGCATTAAAATATAATATTGGTGAAACTGGAGATGTTGATTGTTATTTTAAAGGTGTTGCTCCACTTTTAAAACAAATTGACGAAGCAGGATTTGAATACTCATTTCTGTCAGTCACATTACAAGAGCTAAAAAAAGATTACGATGATGATATCCCAAATGGTTGTAGTTGTTAAAAAGAAATTATAAAAATAAATTGAAAAATAAAAATAAATAAAAAATAAATAATTAAAAATAAGTTAAAAAATTAAATTAAAAAATTAAAAAAGTAGTATAAACAAATATTACTACTTAAAATTTCTCTTTAAAGATATTGTAAATCTCATCAGTATCTTCAAATACAAAAGTATTATTCATATTTGAAATTTTTCTAACACAATCAATATCCTCTTTTGTTAATTCAAGAATAAGATCATTACCATTAGGAATTTTAGTTACAGTTACTCCTTCTTTAAAATCAACTGGCATTATATAAACTGGAACTTGTGATTTTTGACCCATAATTACAGCATTTGTAATCATTGTATCACCAATCCTACTTGCTAGTTTAGCTACTGTGTTAGAAGTACAAGGAGCAACAAGTAAGAATTCATATTTATGTAACTGAACATCACCAGCTAAAAAAGGAGAATTAGAATTAACCTCAAATGAAACATACTCAAAATTTTCTTTAATCTTTTTAAAAAGTCTATAAAACTTTAAAACTTGTTTACCTGCATTAGAAACAAAAACTCTAATTTCAACTTTATCACCATACTTTTCCTGAATATCAACCATTGTTTCATACGTTTTCTCAATCTTTTCTCCAGCACCAGTTACTGCCCAAGCAATCTTTTTTTTATTTTTCATAATAATAACTCCTCTAAATACATATTGGAATATTTTAACTTATTATATATCTTAATTAAATGTAAATATAGACGAATTTTTGAATAAATTTTTAAATAGATTTTGAAATATCTGAATTTAAATAATTAAAAAAATTATAAACTCCAAATTGATATAAGCTTCCTAAAGAAAACTTTCGGAATAATTGAAAAAATTAAACCTCTTTTTATAAATTCTTTTACAAGAATCGATTGTTTATCCATATCACCATATTTAGATATAATTTCCTCAGCATTTTTCTCTTTCAACTTAGTGAACATAAAATCTAAATCATTATCAGAAAGATTTTCAAGAGTTTTTTGGACTCTTATCTGATAATTAAGCTCTTTAGCATACTTCTTTTTAAAATTTTGTTCATAATCTTTTAAAAAATTAATATTATCATTATCCAAAGATTTTATAATTGCATCTTTAGCTAAATTAGTTGTATCAAAACCAATAATAAGTCCTCCACCAGTAGTAGGCTTTAATTGAGATGCAGCATCTCCAATGAGTAATATTCTGTCCTTTATAATTTTCTTATTTTTATCAAAAATAGGTATCTTACCATGATATTTTTCAATTATAGAAGATTCTTTAAATCTCTCATCATTAGCTAAAAAAGAATTTAATATTTCTTTTTGATCCTTGTATGAATTGTTTGAAAACAAACCAACTCTAAAACTTGAATCTGATGTTGGGATACACCATAAAAATCCTGGTAAAATTTTAGAAATAGCAAAAAGATCAACAAATTTAACAGCATTAGTATTAATCATATTATCTCTAGAAGAAGTATTAATTTCCACTAAATATTGAGAGGCATTAAAATAATTAAATTTTTCATTAATTAAGCTAGAAACAAATGATTTAGAACCATCTGCACCAACTATAATTTTTGCAGAAACCTCCATATTATTTTGACATCTGATTATACCATTGTCAGAATCAATATATGTAACCTTATATTGATTAAAAAATTTAACACCATTATTAACAGCTCTTTCAGCCAAAAACTTGTCATAAGCTATTCGATCAATTATGAATGCCTCAGTATGATTTTTTTCCACTTTTAAAGTATTATTAGAAGAATGTAAGTATGCACCTTTAACACTATTTAATATTAAATTATCTGGAATTTCATTTACATCCATCAATTTTTTACTAACAATACCAGCACATTGTAAAGGAATTCCAATTTCCTTCTTTTTATCTAAAATAGCTACTTTATACCCTTCTTTAGCTATTTTATAAGCTAAAGTTGAACCAATAGGTCCTCCACCTACAATAGCCACATCATAGTCAAAACTCATCAATACACACACTATTTTTTGAACTTTCTAAAGTGTCTTTCTATAACAGAAATCTCTTTATTCTCATTATTCATCTGCTGATTTTGGATATCATGATTATAATTATTATTTTCAGGAATATTTCTATCATTCACATGTTTATTTTGATTATCCCAACTACCTTGATTATTTCGATTTTGGTTAATTTGGTTATGATTATTCTGATTATTGTAATTATCTTGATAATTATATTTATTATTTTGGTTATTGGGATTATATTGATTTGAATTTTGATTATGGTTATTATTAGAATTATTATTTAAATTTCGATTATAATCTGGATATTGGTTATTAAAATTAGAGTTAGGTTGATAATATTGGTTATTTCGAGGATCAGATTGAATATTATGAGAAGTTGGAGTTTCTTTTTTATTATATTCATTAAATTGATTCACATTATTAATATCATTATACAATTTATTATTCGAATCTTTATCATCCATCTGATTAGAATAGTTTTGTAGGTTTTTTTGATTATATTCAAAAGAATGATTATGGTCATGCTCTTGATTATGGTCATATTCTGGATTATTTTCTGCATTGTGTTTTTGACTGTATTCTTGAATATCTTCTTTATCATGGTCATTATTATGAAAATCTCCGTTATTATGTCTAAACTTCAATCCATCATTAAGATCATTAATAGCACGATTCATAGTTTGGTCAAAATATTCATTATCATTATATGAATCAATATTATCTTTATTATAGGTATTATCTCCAGGATGTTCATTAGGGATAGACTCATTATTGATAGGTTCACTATCATTATCTTTTTCACTATTCTTATTAAAATTCGGAGAGTTTTTATATTCTTCAGGGTTTTCTATAAATTTATCTACATTATGATTATTATGATTATTATAAATAGGCTTGTTTAAACCTTTATTAAGATTCTCATTATTAGGATATTCTTTAGAATATTGATTATCTTTCTTAAGAAATGGAAAATCATTATTATTAATTGGACTATAAATTCTTTTAGGTTGTTGGTTTTCGTCAGAAGATATATATCTTGACTTAATCTTTTGATTGTAATTTCCATCAACACCATCTTTATATTGATAATATTCTTCATTATTATTATAATTATCATTATCCCTATAATTTTGTTGAGAAGGATTGTTTAAATTATCAATACTCTCATCATAATTATCAGAACTATTATTATAATTATTATTATAATTATTATTAGGTAAATTAGGATTATAATTAGAGTTATAATTATTATAACCAGAGTTTACATTATTATCATAAATATGATTATTTTGATAATTATTATCTCTTTGAAAACTATTATCATTAAAATTAGGACCTCTAATAAAATCATTTTGTCCTATAGAATGATCAGGATAAGAATGTAGTTTATTTATTTCAGAAAAAATGGTTTCTTCAACCAATTTAGGATTACTAACATTACTAAGTTCTAATTTAGACTCATCATATCCACTATATGCTGTAACTGTTCCAACAGAAACAATTCTTCCTAACAATCCTTGAGATATGATAACATCCTGAATTTTAGAATAAGGCATATGCATCGTTTTTTGAAATAATACTCCTGATTTATATGTAACTCTTTGATCAGTTATAACATATTCCTTTACTGTCCAAGATATTAATGTCCAAATAATCCAAATAATAATCAAAAATATAATTATGAATGTAAATATTGTAGCTGCCTGTATCAATGGAAGATCAACAAATCTAAGTAATTGAACTTGCATTTGAGTTATATAATCAATTACAATAGGAGATATATAGGAAACAGCTCCTAAAATTATTAATAAAACAAAAACCTTTTTACAGCTAAGAAAAAAATTAGGTCTTCCCTTTAAAATTATATTTTCATTAACGATTTTTTCATTATCTCTATTAAACATTGGTTTATATTTATGTTTCAACTCTTAAATAAGTTTTTTGTAAAACATATGAGAATTTAAAAAAATTTAAAATATAAAAGGAGGTTTAAAAGAATATAAAATAAGTAATATAGGTAAATTAATAAAATAAAATAACGATAATTATATTATTTAAGAAATATTAAAGTAAAACAATGGAAAATAAAATGAAAAATAAATCTATATTTAAAAATAAAATATCAATAGAAGAAACAAAAATGAATGTTGTTTCAGATATTGACTTTGAAAAAATTGGATTGGATGATTTTATCATAAATCAGAGAAATATATTAAAAAAGTATATTATTGATAATCCCCTATTTTTAAAAACACTGAAACCTTATAAATTAAAAAATAAAAAAAATGATTCTAATCCAAAAATTATAAAAAAAATGATTGAAGGATCAAATATAGCTAATGTAGGTCCAACAGCTACTTTAGCAGGAACAATAGCAGAACTTTCATTGGATTATTTAATAGAAAATGATTCAAATTATTCTATATTAGATAATGGAGGAGATATAGCTTTTTTAAATAATTACCCTAATAAAAAAGTAATATTTGGAATTTATGCAGGAAATTCACCTCTAAGTGGAGAAATAGGATTTGAATTTAAAAATAAATCAAAAAATCAAAAAATGGGAATATGCACATCATCAGGCTCAGTAGGATATTCTATTAGTTATGGAAGATCTGATAGTGTTACTGTAATAAGTGAAAATGCCAGTATAGCTGATGGATTAGCTACTTCTATAGGTAACAATGTTAATGGAGTACTAGATCAAGATGCAGTAGAAAATGGGCTAATGGCTGCTGAAAAATTCAAAGAACATTTTACCGGAGCTTTAATTATAGTTGGAGAATCAATCGGGACCATAGGTAAACTTCCAAAAATTGTAGAAACTAACAATGAAAAAATTTTGAACAATTTTAAAGAAGAATAATCTTATAATTTGAATAGGCTTATAAAAACAATACGATAAAAAGAATAATCTTATTTTAGAGGTTGAAAGTTAATATAAATTAGCCTCAGTTCGCCCATCATTCATCACATATCAGAGCTCATAGGGTTCATCATTGGCTAATAATACTGACTTTAATTTAAAAAAAATATAATTTTTTAAAAAATATTAATTAGAAATATTAATTAAAAATATTAAAAATTTTAAAAATAATATTAAAAAACATGAAAAAATTGAAAAATGTGGGAAATATTAAAAATATTAACCAAACATTACTCCAGCTTCTTTTTTATACTCTTCATCATGTTCAACGCCCATGATTTTATCAACAGCGTCCATGAAATCAGCTACAAGTACTTCATCTCTTTCTTCTCTTATTGCAAACATTCCTGCTTCAGTACAAATAGCTTTTAAATCTGCACCAGAAACACCTTCAGTAAGAGTTGCAAGAAGGTCAATATCAGCTTCTTCAGATAAAGACATTTTAGAAGTATGTATTTTCAATATTTCTTTTCTACCATCTTCATTAGGAAGAGGTACTTCTATAAACCTATCAAATCTTCCAGGTCTTAAAAGTGCTGGATCTAAGATATCTGGCCTATTTGTAGCACCAATAATACCAATATCACCACGAGACTCAAAACCATCAAGTTCTGCAAGTAATTGCATTAAAGTACGTTGAACCTCCCTATCTCCGCTGGTAGAGCTTTTAAGACGTTTAGCAGCAACAGCATCAATTTCATCAATGAAAATAATACTTGGAGCTTTTTCTTTAGCTAATTCAAATACTTCACGAACCATTCTAGCTCCTTCACCAATATATTTCTTAACAAATTCTGAAGCAACAATTTTAATGAAAGTTGCATTAGTTTCATTAGCTACAGCTTTAGCAAGTAAAGTTTTACCAGTTCCAGGAGGACCATAAAGAAGAACTCCTTTTGGTGGCTCAATACCTATTTTTTCAAATAATTCCGGTTTTTTAAGAGGAAGCTCAACAGTTTCTTTAACTTCAATGACTTGATCTTCAAGTCCACCAATAGAATCATAAGAAACAGAAGGTTTTTCTTCAATTTCCATTCCAGAAACATTAGGATCCTTTTCAGCAGGAAGTACATCAACAACACTAAAAGTTTGCTGATTTAAAGCAACTCTTGAACCTGGGACAAGTAACTTTTCATCTAAAAATTTTGAATAATTAATAACAAAGTGAGGACCAGTACTACTTTTCACAGTCATTCGAGTATCATCAAGAATTTCCATAATAGTAGCCAAGACTAATGGAGGAGACCTGAATCTTTCAACTTCTCCCCTAAGAGATTTTGTTTCTCTTTCAAGCCGAATCTTTTCATTTTCAGTTAGAACTTTATCTTTTTCAAGTTTTCTAACTTTCCACATTAGATTCCTTTTAGTTTTCGTATTTTCTTCTTTTAATATTCTTACTTCTTTTTTAAGATCTTCGATCTTATTTAAAAGAGATTGGGAATTTTCCATTTTCTTAGAACACTCCTATAAATTCATTTAGTAATTTAGGATATAAACATAATATTCAAATATAATAATAACAGTATTATATAAATATAAACTTGATTAAAAATTTCTTAATTAGAAATTTTTTAATTAGAATTTTCTTAATTAGAAATTTTATATTTATAATATTTAAAATATATAATTTATAAAAATTTTTTATAATATATAATATGTATAAAACAATATTTATAATTATTTATAAAACAATATAATTAATAATAATCTTATAAGCAAATCACTATTATTATAAGCAAATCACTAGTAATAATCATTAAATTCAATAATAATACTAAAAATGCATTGCAAATAAAAACAACTATAAATAAGAAATGTATTGTAAACAAAGACAATAATACATATTAAATAATGTTAAAAGATTAAAACCTATACAACAGGTTAAAAATCATATAATTTCCATTTAGAATAAAAAACAAATCTATTTTATTTAACTTATGTTTATTTTAATTATTTTTACTAATTATATTTATTTTATTTATATTTATTTATATATTCAATTTTTAAATCAAATATATTAAAAAATATATTAAGATATTTGACATTATATAAATTTTAAATTTAATTTGTATATATAGAAATTGTCTTTAATAATATTTAAATTTTGGGATTTTTAATATTATAAATATAAAATATTTTAAAAATAATTTTAAAAATGATTCTGAAAATGATTCTGAAAAAACTATTAAAATAATATCTGAAAAAATTATAAAAATAACTATAAAAATAACTATAAAAATTATGAAAATATTTATGAAGATAATAATAATTATAATAATTTGATGATAGGTAAAATATAAAAATAATTAAAATATATTATTAAACATGAGATGTGAAATTTGTGGACAACCCATAGAAGAAGGTAAGTCAAAAAAAACAAAAATTGATGGTTCTATTATGGAAGTTTGCTCAGATTGCTCTAAATTTGGTATAATTCAAAAAGAACCTCCAAAACCAAAAAATATTCTAAATAAGAGCAAAGGGAGTGGAATTAATAGAACTGAGAAAAAAACTAGAACTCCTAGACCAATGTATTCACTTGATGAACCTACTGAAGAGTTAGTTGAAGATTTTCAATCAATAGTCCGAGAAGGTCGTGAAAAGAAAGGTTTTTCAAGAGAAGAGCTTGGTGAAAAAATTTATGAAAAAGTTTCTGTTATAAATAGAATCGAATCAGGAAAAATGGTTCCAGATATAAAATTAGCTAAAAAATTAGAAAGAATATTAAATATAACTTTAATTGAAAAAATATCTGATATGGAGTTAGAAGATTTTAAAAATATATCTTCAGGTGGACCAACTCTTGGAGATATTGTTAAAATTAAGAAAAAATAATAAATAATAGTTAGAAATAATAGTTAAAATTATCTTAAAAACTAGTAATAAGATTATCTTCTATTAAAATAATTTTTCTATTTAATTCCTTTGATTTTAATTTATATTATTCTATATAATATTAACTAGGTTAAATTAATATTATTAAAAGTTAATTTTTTATAAGATATATTAAACTAATTCTTATTTAATATTTAATTCTTATTTAATTATTATTATTTAATATATACTTTTTTTATTTTTTATAATTAATTATATTAACTTTAATTTATTTATTCCAAGATTTCAATAAAGAATTATAATGTTTACTTATTATTGATTAATAATAATCTAATGATAATATTAATAGATTCATTTATGTCTTGGATTAGAAATATTAGATTTATAATCTTTAAGTTCTGTTCCCTTTTGAGCTTTGTTTGAATAATAACCTCTAAAAATAGGAGCATCATCTAACTTTTTATTTAGTGAACTATATTCTTTATATTCATCACTTACCACTACAACATGAGCAGGAGGATGTATCTTCTTAATTTGCATTATAGCTAAAGTGATATCTTCTCTAACAAAAAAAGCAGTTGCTACTTTAGATTTATTTCTTAAAGGAGCATTTAAGATACTTTCAACTATAGAATCTGCAAATTCACCATCAATCTTTTGAGGATCCTTGATTAAGTGCAATTGAGCATGCCTCTCAATATCTGCAATTGCATTGAGTAATTTTGAATTATTATCTCCACGAATTAATATTAATGCCATAATTATCACATATAACTTTAAATTTTAAAAGAATAATATAAAACCTATTAAAAAATAGGATTTGAATATAAATTTTAATTAAACATAAACATATTATTAATAATAAATTAAACCATATTAATAAATTATCTTAATAGAACATTAAGTAATATTCCAAATATAGTTTATTATATTATATAAATATATTAAATTATTATTTGAATTATATTTTGATATAAATACTAAATTATATATTAAATATTATATATTAAATATTTTTATTAAAAAGCTTAATTATTAAAAAATGATTATTTAGATTTGATTTATATTTAATCTATATTTCTATATTTAATTTTTATTTAATTTAGACTATTTTTTCTGGAAAGATTTCAATAACCTACTTCTGAATATAACTAAAAGTACCAATATTATACCTATAGCAGTCTGAATACTTCCAAGTATATCTAATACAAATGAACTTACAGGTAAATTCCAAGGAGGAGATGTTCTTCCATCAGGTAAAGGAGTATAATAAACACCAACTGCTTTTGATCCTGCTTTTACATTTATATCTTTTGGTTCAACATAGTTTACACTAACTATAAGACCATTTCTAATACCTTTATTTAATGATCCAGCAATAGCATTAGCATCATAACCATATTTAGACACTGATGCTTTTACAACCTCACTGGTGGTTTCAGACAATCCTGGAGTCTCACTTCCATAAACAGAAACACTAACAGAATCTTGTGTTACAGTTATAGCATCGGTTAAAGCTTCATATGCATAAATAACTTTTAATGGAGCTCCATCAATAGGACAAGTATCATAATTTTCTGCTGCAGGATATCCCGAAGACCATCCATCATTTGGACAAACTTTAACATAAGGTTCATTCATTGGATAACCAGTAGTATTAATTTCCTCAGGAGTAAACATATCTCCAGTAGATATTCCTGCCACTAAATTAACAGCTCCTCCACCATATTTTTCTCCAGCGTCATTAGAAACTTCTTTAAATACTTGCCCTACAATAGTTGTTGCAGAATAACCATCACGAATCATCCTACCTATGTTTAGAGCAGTTTCTCTTCTAACTTGAGTTGCAGTCCCATATTGAGGATTACCATGAGTATTTCTTAAATGAATAATAGCTCCTTTTTCTCCAGGAGGTAAAACTGCAAGTCCTCCAGAATAAGGAGTAATTTGAATACTATTATCATCTTCAACAGTGATAAGATAAGCATCAAAAGATCCGCCTACAGCGGCACCAATTGAAGGCCCACCAACCATCAATCTAATCCCAGAATAACCACTAGCAGCTGCAGCACCTTCTGCAGCTGTAGCTCCATTTTCTAATCTACTAATAGATTCAACAATAGCTCTTAGCCTATTATTAGAGTCACCTTCTCCTCCAGATAAAACAACAAATTGTTTTTCTTTAGACATTAAAAATGTAGACTGGAACATATTATCTGCAAAAGACATACTTCCTCCAGCAGCACCATTTATATCCTGACCAGTTGGATCTGTAATGACTATTACATTCATTGTAGCTGAAATAGTAGCTATAAAACCAAAAAGAATCAAGAGTATACTTAATAGGATTAGAATTTTTCTCAAGTTATCATCCATTTAGTTTATAATATTATTTAATTGATTATTATTTAATTTTATTAGTTAATTTATTCAATATTATTTTTTGATTCAATAATATCAATCTGATTTAAATAATATAAATTAGCTGAAAAAATCTCAATTAGGTAATTTCAACAGTTAATTAAATTCAATAATTAAGTGATTTCAATAGTTAAATATTTTAATAATTAGGTGATTCAATAATTACCTACTAAGCCAAATAACTATCAATTCATATTTTTCATTATATTAGAGTTATTTTTAATAACAATATTCTATTTTAACTATATTAATTTTTTAGACATTTAATACTTTACATTTAATAATTTTTATTAATAATATATTTACTATTCTCATAGTAATATGGTTTATATTAAATGATTTATAGCAATAATCCGATTTAATTTGAAATCAAACTCTTATATCTAAAATAAAGATATATTATAAAATTATAAAGATTGTATTCAATCTTAAAGTAATTCAAGACTAAAAACCATTATTATGCCGTTGGAGCTTTCGATGTTGCATTAGTTAAATCTACTGTTGAAAAATCTTCAATGACAGTTATCGTTACAATACCTGTATTCTTGTCAACTTTAACATCAGCAGCAGCAATAGGCTGAACTTTAGTTCCTGGTATAGTGGTCAAAGTCGCAAATTCTTGAGCATTTTTAATCGCCTCATTTAGGGGTATCTCTCGCTTAGAAGTTACCAACATATCACCGTCAATATAACTCCCTGAACGTAGCCCTGAATTAGCAACATTTGCCCTTATACTATCAATAGGAACAATATCATTACCTTTAATAATAATACCAGAAATAGGAACACCATCATCTATTTCTGGAGAAGATGCAAAGGCAATATAAGTTATTAATCTACCAGAAAGGATCAATATAAAAGCTAATAATAAAATTATTAGTGTATCTCTCCTTATTTTAATGAACATGATCTTCACTCTTATATAAATTATTTTTATATGTATAAAATATAAAGTCTATAATATAAAATATACTATAAAATGTACAACAAATTATCAATATAGTATTAATAGAATAATAAAAATATAATATCCAAGCTATAATATCCAAACCATATCTAAATATAATAAATATTTGAACAATATAAATGTAAAATATTCAAATATAATATCAGATATAATTATATCATATAAATTTTAATAATAAGCTAATAAAACATCAATAATATTATCAATACGTATATTAAAACATTTTAAAACAATATATAACCAATACACAGTGTATGGGTAATACAAACAATGTATAAAGCAATGAAAGCATTAAAAATACAATATAGTTACAATATAGTATTAAGAAATAATATTAAGTATGTACTATTAACATTAGATTATTATCAATTATTATTAATAGAATACATCATATAAAACTTACATTATATATCTGTATTTTAGACCAAACTAATATTAATACTTATCTCTTATATATATTTTCTTTAAAATAATTATTACTAATAATATAACTATTTATAAACATCCTTCTAAAATTTATTTTAAGATAATAAGAATTTTAAATTAATTTTTGAATAATTTAGCAACTTTTCAAATATTCAAATAATTAGTTATCTTAAAGAATTAGTTATCCTCATTAAATATTTCATTTAATAATTCCTCAGCAGGATCCATTCCCTGAGCACCTATTAATAAAATAAGGTCATCGACTTTAGAAGAATTATAAACATTATATAATGCATCTTTAAGCATTTTGTAGTGAGTATAACTAATATTCTCTTTATTTAGCACATTAAAGAATGTTTCTTCTTCAAAATCTTCAACAAAGTTTGATTCATCAACAACATCAGAACTACTAGATAAAATTATTTCCACTTTATTAATATTTTTATCTTTAGATTTTTTATTTTTTAATTTTTTATCTTTTAATTTTTCATTATTCTTAATTTTAGGTAATGTTTCAGAATTATTTTTTCCATGCTCATTGTTATAATTATTATTATACTTATTATTATTTTTATGCTTACTATTTTTATGATTATTATTGTTTTTATGATTATAATTAGTATTGTAATTACTATTTATATCTTTTAAAGCTTCAACAATAGCTTTAGCATTAATTTCATTAATTTCTTTACCTCTTGACCCTCGAATTGCACAGATGATTTTAAGATTTTGATGAGGAAAATTAGCTACTGCATTAATAGTTGCTTTTATACCTTCAGGATTATGAGCAAAATCATCGATTATTATAGGATTACAATTAATCTTCCTAAATCTTCTTTTAAGAGATTTATAAGACTTTACACCATTCACTATATCTTTAATTTTAATGTTAAGTGATAAACATGCTGAAATAGCTGCAAGAGTATTTTGAATAAAATGATTGCTATTGAATGGAAGCTCCTCAATAGTCAATATTGGTTTAGATTTGTATATTATAGATTTACTTTCAGTATCATAAATTAAAGATTTATTAATTTCAATACCATTTTCATTGCTAGAAATATTTTTAGTATTATTAATATCTACATTTTTAATATTAATATTATTAATACCAATATTATTAATATCATTAACTTTAGTATTATTATTGGTATTAGTATTAATATTAATATCTTTAATAACAGAGTTCATTGAGAAATAAAAAGTTTCAACATTACTTTCAGCAAAATCTGCCATATTAAATACATATTCATCATCATGATTTAAAACCAAAGTTCCTTTGCTCATACCTTTAGCAATTCCTGAAGTTTCTTCAAAAACCTCTTTGATTGAATTAACAAGACCAATATGGTCAATAGCCACATTAGTCACTACACCAACATCAGGATTAACTGCTTTAGTCATTAAAAGTGCATGATTATGCATTAATTTACCTAACCATCCTTGAACCTCAGAAGCTTCAATAACAAGATAATCTAATTGACCATCATTGGATAAAGCATATTCAGAAATAATTTTAGGGACCATAGGGTCAATTAATGTATTAAATTCAGATTTTGAATCAGTATTTGTTAGTGTATTAACTCCTGTAGATTTTAATATATGATAAATCATATGAGATGTTGTTGATTTACCATTAGTACCACTAATAATTATTCTTTTAGAGTTAGGAACAAAATTTTTTATAGACCAATTTAAAGCAATAGCATTTGCTTCTTCAATCTTTTTTACAACTATTAAAGGAATCTTTAAATCAGTAGCTATATCTATAGAATTTCCCCTAGGATCTTCTGTAATTATGCAAGCAACATTTTTACTAGAAGCAATTTTTATTCCCTTTTCATCAATCCAATGTCTTATTACTATATCCCCTTCACTAGAATCTTTTAATATATTAAAAATTCCAGTAAAGCCTCCAGGAGACCTAAAATCTGAAGCTCCAACAATATTTCCAGAAATAGCTCTAGCTAATGAATCAATAGTAATCCTTGTATCAATCATCTAAAATATACTCCAATAAACTTAAATAACAAACAATATACAAATGAAATAATAATATTAATAATAGTAATACTAAAGTTAATAATAATTATAATAATTAATGATTATTTATTAAGTAAACTAAAATGATTATTATAAATTTATTATATATAAATATTCGATGTGAAATAACCAATGAAAATATAATATTTTATAGTAAAATATGATGATAAAAATATGATATTTTTATACTATTTTATATCTTTACCAAATATAATAGTTTCAATAGAATATATATTCACTAAAATATAATGCTTTCATTAGAATATAGCTTTATTAAATATAACAATCAGTACTAAATATAATATCATTACTAGATATAACCTCTTTACTAAAATATATTTTAAATCTAAATATAAAAAATTATATGAAAATATAATAATCAACTAATAGCCCAATTATACAGACAACCGCTGTTAAAAGCCAATAACTAAGAACTATCTTCTTTTCAGACATTCCATTATAATTTAAAGTATGATGTAAAGGTTCAACAGGAAGGCGAATGATTTTTGCCCTATGAATTAAGCTGATAATAACTGAAACAATAGGAACTGCCAAAGATAAGACTCCAAAATAGGGAATATTTGTTACAAGCACTGCTGTTGCAAATCCAGCACCTAAAGCAAAAGAACCAGTATCTCCCATAAAAATAGAAGCAGGATAACGATTGAATACTAAAAATCCAAGACTAACTGCAGCTAAAAGAGTAAAAACAAATATTGCTCCAGGATTACCATTTATAAAACCAAACAAAGCACAACCAATAGAAGCAATAGCTATAATACCACTAGCTAAACCATCCATACCATCAATTAAATTAATAGCATTAATAGCACCAATAACCGCGATTAAAATAACTGGAATAGCTAATAATCCTATTGTAGTTCCACCAATCAACACAAAAGGACCTAATGAAAATCCACCAAGAGTAACAACTGTACCAGTAATGACAAGAAATATACCTATAACTAGCTGACCAATAATTTTTTCAATTTCACCCATCTCATTTTTTATAGGAAGTTCAGCCAAAAGTTCTAACTTATTTTCAGCCAATAAATCATCAACAACCTCCTTTGCTTTTGGAGTTGCAGCTCTAGCTTCTTCACCAGGATTTAAAGTTAATTGTCCAATAGTTAACGGAGAATTAGTGATATTTTTTATTAATTTTTGATACTCTTTTACTTTAAAACCAATCAAATCATCTAAAAGGCCAGCAACTCCTGCTGTAAGCATTATAAGAGAGGTAACTAAAATATATTGATTTTTAAAATAAATTGATGCTACAAACAATACAGAAAAAAGAAAAGCTATACCCCCCATAGTAGGAGTACCAGCTTTATGCCTGTGTTCTGAAACAATAGGGTTGTCTGAAACATTGGCACCAATTAAAATCTTCCGTATATAATATGTGAATGCAACAGAAGAAGCAAAACTTATTATAAATAATATCAATACATCGAAATAGTTCATTTTACCACACTAATTAAAAATCATGATATAAAAAATTCAGTACAATTTACTAAATAATTTACTATTATCCTCTATAAAATCATAAATATTAATAGTTTAATCAAAGATATATTTAAACTTAGTTATAGATTCAAGATGTTTATTCAAATTAATGATTATAATCAAATTTCTAGGATATAAATATTAATAATAAGTAATAAAAAATAGAAGTATGTTTATTTAAATAATATAACTATAATTCATCTAAACAAAACTCATAAAACCTTTTTCCAATGAGTTTTTTAGCTAATTTTTTAGCTTCTGCTTTTGATTCTGCACTAATAGTTAAACGCTCATAATTAGAAGGACCATGAAGAACCCATGAATTTTTATTAAATTTTTTAAGAGGATTATTTGATTTTTTACCATTAAACTGTTTATCATTAAAATTACCAATAGGAATTTCCAAAGCAAAATAATATTTCATTTCTTCATTAAGAGAATCAATATTAAAATCTCCAGAAACCATATCAATCAATTTAGTTAAAGGATGAATACTAGTTGCAGCTGCAGTTAAATATCTAGTACCACTTGGACGAGTATTAATTTCTAAAGCATACAGCTTTTTATCATGTTTAGAAAAAATAAAATCAATATCAATAGTTCCTTCAGCTTTAAGCTCTTTAGCTATTATATATGCAACTTTTTTTACATATTTATTATCTAAACCCTGAACATCTGCAGGAGCACACCTAACTTTATTTAAAGGATGTAAACCATTAAGAGATGTTTCTCCTTTATAAACAGGAACAAGAGGCATATAACTATTATTAAAACATAAAACCTCAATAGATATTTCACTACCTTCAATAAATTCTTCACAAAGTGTTTCATTAAACTCAGAAAAATAATCTTTTGCTTCATCAATATTTTGAATTATAGATATATCTCGTCCACCTTGACCACTTCTTTGCTTAAAAACAAGTGGAAAATCTAAATTATCATTATCTAATTTATTATTATCTAATTTATTATTTTCTGAAATATTATTTTCTGAATTATTTAAATAATTTTTAGAAGATATTATTGAAAATTCAAAGGAACTAATAAATTCCTCAAAATTATAAGAATTTAATATTTGAAATTTAGAAGTGTTAATATTATTTTTAATAAAAAATTTTTTTGTTTCTATCTTATCAGAACTAATTGCAATAGTGTGAACATTAGAAGCTATAAAAGGGATTTTTAACTCATTTTCTACTTTTTCCTTAGCTAAAGCAACATCCATTAAAGGATCATCAATCCCAATAAGAGAAACAATTCCATCAACGTTCTCTTCTTTAGCTATCCTAATAGGTCCATCCATACCTCTTGGAACGATAAAATATTTATTAGCACGATCTAAGTTAGAAGCATTAGAATTTGATTCAGTTAAAATACTTTCAATATTTTTTTCTTTTAAATAGAAATCAACATCATCAAATAATCTTGCTCCAATAAATAAAATCTTCATAATATCACAATAAATAAAATCTTCATAATAATATAATAAATAAAAAATTCACTATAAAAACAATATAATAAATTAATCAAACAATAATGATGAAAGTATATCTATTACCTCATCAGCACTTTTTAAAACATTATGAGATATTTCTTCTCCTAAATTCATACTTATTGGTTCAATACCTATTAAAAGGAAATCAAAATAAATATCAACTTCCAAATATTTAATCAAATAAGATAAAGACATTGAATGAGTTGAAGCATTAATATTAGGTAATTCATCTTTTACAACAGTCTTTACATTACTAGGATTAGTTCCCATTAAAGCAGCATCAATTATCAATAAATGACTAGGATTCTCCTTTTTTATTAATCCTGTAAAATTTTCAGGAGCAGAACCCCCATCAATAAATATTATATTTCTATTAAATTTTTTATCAGAAGTTTTTGTATTTGAATTATCAGAAGAATTAGAACCCATAGACATATTTTCAAGTTCTTTTATAATATAAGGACCTATTGAATCATCACCCCTTAATTCATTTCCAATACCTAAAACAACTAACTTTTCACAATTTACTAAAAAGGATTCTAACTTTTCTTTTAATGAGATAATATCACCAAATATGATACATTTTGATACATTTAATTATACTTTAGTTATTTTAATTATTTTAAAATACTTTAATTACTTTGATACATTTTAATATATTTTATTATTTTAATATACTTTAGAATTATTACTTTTAATATATTAATAATTTTCTTTTATGAAATATGATATAAATCTAATAAATATAATCTTAAACAAGATTAAGACTAAATAGTCATTATAATGAAATATAAACTAATCAAATTATATCAGCTTCAATTGTTTCAACTCCCCCACCCATAACATATTTCAATTTAACCGATAATGTTAATTCATTTAAATTATCATTACTAAAAATATTATTATAATTATTAACCTCACTACTATTAGTATTAGTATTACTACTAGTATTATTAATATTATTATTAGTATTACTATTAATGATACTATTAATATTATTGTTCTTATTATTATTCTTATTATTAATATCACTATTAATACTATTATTAAAATTATTATTGATATTATTCTTAGATATATTATAACTAGATGATAAAGGAATTAAAATAGGAGGATTTAGCATAGGAGTAGGACCACAAATAATATTCTCATTTATTATAGTAAAAGTCGTTATCTTAATACCATTAAATTTAAAATTATTAAAGTTATTAAAGTTATTAGAGTCACTAAGATTATTATCAAACTTATTAATCGATATATCAGTTGTATCATTAATTTTATCAAATTTAAAATTAATAATTGTCTCAAATTCAGGTATAATCTCATCTAAAAAATCAATGCAAGAAAATATAACATAGTCTCCTAAAACTTTATAATCAGGCTTTTTGCCATGAAAATCCTCGTCCTCATAATGTGTATAACTTTTTTCCATATAAACAGGTTCAGCAATATTAATAATTCCCTGAGGAATAATTTTTCCATTATTTTTAAGATATTTACGAACATTGTTTAAAACTGGAACTTCTTCTTCATCAATTAAAGCAGTATCTAACATTTCACAAATTATTAAATCTGCAGACTCTGTAAATTCAAATAAAGATGCATCAGCACTTATAAAATTAACATTATCAATATTATTTTCTTTAAAAGTTTTTTTAGCACATTGAATAGATTTATCATCATTATCTATAGCTAAAACACTTTTAGAATATTTTGAAGCAAAATAAGAAAGAACACCAGAACCACAACCCAAATCAAATACAGTAGAAATTTTTTTATCATTGTCTTGAATTTTATTATTTCCATTACTAAGAATGGATTTATAATAATCATTAATCCCTTCATAAAAAACTGACAATCTATCAATATCCTTAATTAGATTAGAATGATAAGGAGTTGTATAAAATTTCATGTAATTAATGTATAATTACTAATTAATATAATTTAATAATAAATTTAGAATTGGATAATTAAAGTTAACTAATTAAAATTAACTAATTAGAATTAAACAATATAAATAATAAAACTAAAAAAATAGTAAAACTAAAAAAATAATTAAAAAATAGTATAATTAAAAATAGATAATTAAAAAATAGTATGATTAAAAATAAATATTAATAATAAAACTAAATAAAAAATAAAAATTAAATAAAACAAATATAATTAATCAGTCTGGATCGAAAGATTCACCATTAGCTGTACTAGTGAGTTTTACATGATCGACTCCTTTAAGTCTCATCATTTTTTCTGTTAACTCCCTAATACTATTAACATCTCCATTAACAACAATAACTTCCATACAATACTTAGAAGTCATGTGTATATGCATACTAGTGTTAATTTCATCCCTATAATCATGCTGGATTTCAGCTAAGCTTTCCATAACTCCAGTATAATAATGATCATATATAACAGTAATAACACCAATTCTGTTTCCTTCCATTTCATTCATCCATTGATATCTTACTATATAATCTTTTAAAGCATCTCGAATACCTTTTGAACGAGATTGGTAACCTCTGTCTTTTAAGACTTCATCAAAATCGGCGAGTAATTTTTTTGGTAAAGACATACTTATTCTCATCATTTTTAAAACCTTCCTCATATTTCATCATTTACATATAAGTATATTATAAAACCTATATATAAATATAATATATACTATATATACTTTCATATATTTATAAGCACCCTAAATAAAATTATAGATAAATAAATATAATTTTATAATAGTAAACATTTATTATTTTTAATATAACCTAATTTATATTTTACCATAAGAACCTAAAAAATAAAAACAACGAATAGTTCTAGATAGGATAATATATTGAAATACTCTCATTTATTATATTTAAAAACTTTAAATGAAACACTCTTAAATAAGATATTCTAAATAACTTAATTATATCTAAATAAAATAATTATATTTAAAATATATTTAAAACATCTTAAAAAGGATACTAAATATCAAATATTTCACGAAAAAATATTTTAGTCAAAGTACTCAATAATACTATTTAAAGTAATTTTGAATAAACTTATTGTAATATATCAAAATTAAATCAATTTATATATACTATTTTTTATAGAGAATTTAGTAGAAATTTATTATTTTTAGATTTATTTCTATTAGTACCCTATATTATAGTAGTACTTTATAATATATAAATATTATTAAAATTATTATCCACTATAAATATCTTTCTAATCTAACATAAATTTTTCTAAAATTAAAAAATAAATCAACATAGAATAATTAACAATAGAAACAATAATATATATTCATTAACAAATTAAAAGTAAATAATAAAATATTTTCCAATTCTAATAATAAATACAAACAAAATTAAAATAACAATCTTAAAATGCTATAAGTAAATAAAGATAAATATTATTAATAATATAAAAAATCTAATAAAATAGTATTAATAATCAGTGCAATAGTATAAATTTATTATACAAAATTTAGTATAATTAATAAAAAATTAAATATATTATAAAAAATTAGATATAGCATAAATAATATAATTATAACTAACAGAATAAAAAAAGGTAGAGCATGAAAATTAAAGATGTAATGAACCAAGAAGTAATATCAGTAAACGAACAAACAAGCCCCATTGAAGCTTTTGAAAAAATGTATAGAAATGGAGTTAGAAGACTTTTCGTTATAGGTGATAATGGAACTCCAAAAGGGGTTGTTTCTTATAGTGACTTAATAGGAGTTTTAAACAAATTAAGTGACTTAAATAAAGAAAATAATCAAGAAAAAATTAAAAACATAATGACAACTAATATTATGACTGTAAATTCTGAAGAAGATATAAAAAATGCAGCTAACTTAATGTTAAGAGCGGATGTATCTGGACTTCTTGTAATAAAAGCTAAAAAACCAGTGGGAGTTATTACAAAAACAGATATATGTAGGTTAGTAGCTGCAAATTTACTTATTCCAAAAAATGATGATTAAAAAGAAATTTGAACTTAAATACAAGGAAAATAAATAAGGAAAATATATATGATAACAATAACAAAAAAAGAGGAAATTGTATTTAATCAAATAAAAATATTCCATTTAGAATATGATGATGGAATACCTGAAAATCTAATAAAAATGGAACTTGGAATATATGAACATGAATTAAGAGAGATTTTAAAAGAATTAAATAATAAGAATCTTATAGAATATAAAGAAAAGAAAATAAAGCTAGCAGATTTTGATAAGAGTATAAATGCAGTAGACTCTAGACAAGAAGTGATTAAAGCAGATTTAGATGTTAAAGAACAAAAATCTCTTGAAATCATAGAAAAATTAGCTGATCAAGATAGAACAATCTCTAAATATATTTTAGAAGGTAATTTGTTATATGGTGATCTAAAGTTAAGTAACTTCAGAATGTATCATATAATATTATCTCTTGAAAACAAAGGCATAATAAAACCAATAAACAAATCAGATGGAGAATATTATTTATTAATATGAATAATACTTTCTATAATAATCAGACAAAATAAGAAATAAAATAAGTATATTATTAAAGAAAATAAGAATTTTAATAAAATAAAAATTTTAAATAATATTAAATAATTTCTAAATATTATTTAAAATTATTTAACATATCTTTATATTTAACCTATTTTCATCCTCATCTAATTCTATCCCTAATCTACTTCTATTCCCTAATCTAATTTTATCCCATTATCAACTGGAATTTCTCTTAACCATTTGATATCACTCTTATAAAGCATTCTAATATCACTTATATCATATCGAATCATAGCTAATCTCTCAATTCCAAGTCCAAATGCAAGTACAGGAACATCAATACCTAAGGGTTCTAAAACTTCTGGTCTAAACATTCCAGAACCTCCAAGTTCTATCCAACTTTCTTTTTCTTCAAGATAAACTTCACATTCAGTTGACAAATATGTGTAAGGGAAATAAGCAGGTCTAAATCTAACTTCAAAACCTAATTTTTTATAAAATTCTTTTAAAGTTCCAAGAAGATTTTGATAGCTAATTCCATCTGCAGCAACAATACCTTCAACTTGATGAAACTCAGGTAAATGTTTATAAGTAATTGTTTCTCTCCTAAATACCCTTCCAACAGAAAACATTTTTAATGGAGGTTTATTTTCTTCTAAAAACCTTGTTGATATTCCAGTAGTGTGAGTCCTTAAAACTGACTGTTCTGCAACTTCTTTACTCCAATTATAATTCCATCCCTCAGAACCAGTATTTCCACCATTTTCATGAGTTTTAGCTACAGATTCAACTAAAACCTCATCAGGAAGATTACAGCTAATAGGGTTTTTAACATAGAAAGTATCCTGCATCTCACGAGCAGCATGATCTTGAGGTTGGAATAAAGAATCAAAATTCCAAAAAGCAGATTCCAAAATACATCCATTAGATTCAGAAAAACCAAGATTTAAAAATATTTCACGGATCTCTTCAATAATCATTCTAAGAGGATGACCTTTACCAGGGAAAACTTCAGGATATTCAGCATTAATATCATAAGGACGATATTTTAAGTTTTTCCATTCCCCAGTTTTAATTTGCTCTGATGTTAATTGAGTAGCTTCCTCTTGAATAGTTATTCCTCTATTTAATATTTTTAAACCTTTTTCAAGAATTTTAAAACTGTGTTCTGTTTGTTTTTCCACTTCAATTAGATTTTTTCTATCATTTAGTTGTTTTAATCCTTCAAGTAAATCTTCATCAAAATCAGAGATAGAGACTACTGAATCAATAGACTTCAATAAGTATTCCAATAAAAGTTCATCATTGCCTTTTTTATCCTTAAATTCAGCACCAAAATCAGTTAATTTCACTGTACCTTTATCAATTTTAGCCCATTTTTTACGAACTAGCCATCCAATAACAATTTTTATCTCATAATTTTCAATACCAGTGGATGTAGCTAAATCCTTCATAGATAACTCTTTTTCATCTATTAAAACATTTAAAACCCTTCTTTCTGGAAGACCAATTTCAGCGTATTTTTTGCCAACATCAGTCAATTTAATAGATTCAGTTACAGATTTTTCCACTTCAATAATATCTTTTGAAGCAAGTGAACCAGCTGCACTCATAACTGATTTAATATCCATAGAATTGATTTTAGCTATTTCTTCAGGAGTATAATTCTCATTTTCTTTAAGAGACTTCAATAGCTTTTTTTCGTATATATGTAGTTCATCAATAATCTTAGTAATGTCTTCACACATCTAAACACCTAAAAAAAATATAAAAGGAATAATAAAATTAATTATAGTTATCGTAGTGATTATAATTATTATTATTACATGATAATAATAGTAATATTAATTTATTGATAGTAATGAGTATTAATAAAATAACATAAATAATTATGTTTCTATTAGTATAAATATTAATTGTAATAAAAATATTTGATGAAAATATAAAAATAATATTATAAATGATATCACGAAAAAATATCACAAAAAATTAATATTTATTTAAAAATATTAAAATTTATTTAAAAAATCTTTCAGCTCATTTTCTATCTTAATTATTTCATTAACTCCAAGATGACCAAAAATAGAATCATATATGACTAATTTTGAGTTTTTAATCATTTTAGACATAGGAATTGCATCAAGAGTCGGAGGAAATAGTTGATCTTGATTAATAGCTACAATCAATGTTTTAGCTATTATCTTAGATAAGTCTTTTTCAATATTATAATTAGAAGTAGCATCACCTCTTAAAATAATATCATTTCCATCATATCCTTTAAAATTATCTTTAAGACTATTTAGCTCTTTATTTATCATATTAATATCATTATTCCTATAATATTCAGCTGAGAACCCAAAAGGATAAAATAATTGATTAGCTATACCAACAGATTTTAGAGGTTCTTTATAATCACCATTATTATAATTAGAATCACTTTTAACTATCTGATTAATTAAAGAGAATAAAATATAATTGTTTCCTGAAATTTTATAGCTACTAACTAAAGATATAATAAAATCCATATAAGATGGATACAAAGTACCCCACATAAGAGCTTCAGAACCTCCCATTGAATTTCCAATTAGCCCTTTAACATGTTTAACATTAAATTCAGAGTTTAAAAATTCTTTTTGAAAGTTAATCATATCATTTATGTTGTATCTTGGAAATTTACTTCCTAATCCAGAAATAGAAGGAGAAAATGAATTTGGAGAACCTAAAGCTGTAATAGATATTATGAAATATTTATTAGTATCTAAAACTTTTCCTTCACCAATAACTTCATGAATATGTTTAATTGAAAGACAATTTTCACCTAAACCATGAAAATATACAATAGCATTAATGATCTCATCATTACCATTAATAATCTTATTTCCAATAGTTAAATACTCAACAGTAAGATTATCTAAAATTTCTCCAGAAGAAAATTCAAAACTTTTTAAAGTTGAATATTTAACATCTAAACTTTTTTCAAATTTAAGTAAATTTTCATTAATTTCAGCCATAAAAAACCTTCTGATAATAAAATACCATTTAATAATATATTTGATAATAAAGTACTTTTTGATAATATAATATCTTAATAATAGCTTTTGATAATATATTTTGATAATAAAATTTCTAATAAAAAGCTAATAATAATCAGATAAAAGACTAACCATAATAGATGAAGCAGTTAAATCAGCAGTAGTTCCTGGATTTAATTTATTTTCAAATAAAAAATCATCAAAATCTTTAATTTTTTTATTAAATGTATTTAAGTCCCCATCGATATCCATTGAATCTAAAACTTCTCTAGCTAAATTAGATACTTCTAATGCTTTTTCATCCCCATACTTTCTTGAGATTAAAGTATCCGGAACTTCAGATAAAATTGTTAAAAACGTAGTTATAGTAGCTAAATTAGTTGAATACTCTTTATTTAATTTTGAAAATATTGGATAACCAATATCAAAAGTAACTGGCATTTTATTTGTTAATTCTTTTGCTAAGCTATCCCAAGATGAAGAAATATTTAAAACATCGAAAATATTTAAATTATTTTCAATAAGCTCTTTTGTAGCATCATCACTTGTAACACTAAACTCATCAGTATCACCCATTCCACCAGCATCAGCTATCCCAATAGCTTCATAAAGAGCAATAGTATCAATAACACTAGAATTAATAATGATATTATGAATATTTTCTCTTAATTCATCAATAGTATTACTAATAGCTGCAGAAATAGCAATTGGAGTAAGTAACATTATAATACCTAAATTAGTATTGTTAGCTATCCATTTATCTGTTTCTTTAACAGCATTAAGAATATATTTTCCAATATTCGCCTCTTTAAAAGATATAGAATTATTAATCTCACTTCCAAAAGATGCAGCTTCACGAATAGTATCTCCAATTACAATTCCACTGATAATAAAATCTTCAAAAACCATATCATGAAAATCACGATTTCTATGGACATTACCAGGTTTTGGATAACCACTAACTTCAAGAACAGATGATATTTGAGCTATTTTAGCTATTAACTCAGGATTAATATTATTAATACTATTATCCATATTATTAAACTCCAATATTTTATTGAACCCCTATTTTTAAACTCTTATGTTATTAAACTTTATATATTATAAAGCACTTATATCATTAAAAATCCACATAAAAAAAAGATTATAATTTATCTAAAACATAAGGAGCAAAATGAGTTAAAATCAAATCAGCCCCAGCTCGCTTTATAGAAAGTAAACTTTCAAAAATAGCACCTTCAGTTAAATAACCTGCTTCAATACCTGCTTTAATCATAGAATACTCACCACTTACATTATAAGCAGCTAATGGAAGATCAAACTCTTCTTTTAAAGATTTTATAATATCTAAATATGCTAAGGCAGGCTTAACCATTAAAACATCAGCACCTTCAATTAAATCAAGTTCACTTTCACGAATAGCTTCTCTAGAATTAGCTGGATCCATTTGATAAGATTTCCTATCTCCACAACTTGGACTAGAACACACTGCTTCTCTAAAAGGAGCATAAAATGAAGAAGCATATTTAGCAGAATATGACATGATAAAAGTATTTTCATGACCATTTTTATCAAGAATATCCCTTATAGCCATTACACGACCATCCATCATATCAGAAGGAGCCACAATGTCTGCTCCAGCTTCAGCATGTGATAAAGCTACTTCAGCTAAATAATCTAAAGTTTCATCATTTAAAATTTCAAAAGAATCAGAAGTATTGTCAGCAATATCATTACTAACTCCATCAAAACCTTCATCAACAAATTCACTTAAAATACCACAATGTCCATGAGAAGTATACTGACATAAACAAACATCACTAATAACAATAAGATTAGTTTCCTCTTTAAATTTTCTAATAGCTTTTTGAACAATTCCATCATCTGAAAATGCAGGAGATCCAATTTCATCTTTTGTTTCTTCTAAAGGCATTCCAAATATTATTATTGATTTTAATCCTTTTTTTTCCAATGATTTTCCAAATTCAACTGCATCATCAATAGAGTATCTAAATTCATCAGGCATTGTAGAGATAGGTTCTTTTTTGCCATTTTCAAGCCCTTCTTTAACAAAAATAGGATAGATCAAATCTTCTTTATTAAGCTTTGTTTCTCTAAAAATATCTCGAATCTCAGGAGATTTTCGAAGCCTTCTCATTCTTGTAATTGGAAAATTCATTTTATTTCACCTTAAATTAGCTAATAATAATAAGTAATAATAGTAAGTAGTAATAATATTATATTTTAAATTCATTAAGTATTTTATCATTTACACCATAAGGCTTTTTTGAATAATATCTTTTAGCATGTTCAACAATCAAAGCATGATATTCTTGAAACATATTAACATCCCCTGAAAAATTAGTTTCAAAAAAGTTCTTGATTGACATATAACTATCATTTTCTTTAATATATCCTAAATAAGTAAAAATTCTTTTTGTATAAGCATCAACTTTAAACTCTTTCTGTTTATGAGCAAAAAGGAGTATTGAATCGGCAGTTTCATTTCCAATACCTTTAACAGCTAAAAGATCTTTTCTTGAAGGAATTTCATCTTCCTTATCTAAATCCTCTTTTAAATCAATATAAAAATTAGCTATATTTTTAAGATATTCTGTCTTTTGATTAACAAATCCAGCACATCTTATTGCATTTTTAAATGGTTCTTCATTATTATTTGCAAATTCTAAAATAGAAAGAGGATCAAAATCAACTAGTTTGTTTAAATTATTTAATGCCTGTTCTACTGAAGGCCATGTAGTATTTTGAGTAAGAATTGAGCCAATAACTATCTCAAACTTTTGATTAGTATCTTTCGGAAAATCATAATCTTTAGGATGATAACCAGATATAGCTCCTGTTTTAGTAGGATTTACTCCATCATAGCCAATAAATGGCCACCAACCTTGATAAGAATAAGTTTTGAGCAGTTTATCAAATATTAAATTCAAATTATTTTTATATTTACTGTTAATCATTGTACCTATTTCTATTATTAATATTATTAGTAGTATTCATCTTATTAATTATATTATTATAATAATAATATTATTATAATGATAAATATAAGTTATTAAATAGTAAGAATACACTTCAATTTGCTCATTTTTAAAATTTTCACGATTTATTTCAGTAACAAAAATACATACATTAATTTTTTCAAATTTTATGAGATAAAAATTTAAAATACTATCAATTATTTTCTCTTTTCATGTTTTCTTCCATAAAATCATGCATTAACAGAAAGATGAAAAATTAATTTACCCTTAATATTCCATCTACTTTGTCAAAATGGTCATCAAAGCTGTATATTTCACATATTCCTAAATCTTTCATTGCAATTATTGCTGTGCAGTCTGCTAATGATAAAATTCCATCATATTTAATAAATTCTTTCATTGCTCTATTTAGAAAATCTGGAGTTTTATAAATACGGTAATTGTCTTCTATATATTGGAAAATGGTTCTTCCAACTTTTCCACCTTTACATTTCCCAATCATATTTAATGAATCTAAAATCATTGCTTCTGTGATAACCTTTTCTTCCTTTTCAAGATCCTCCACTAATAGTAATGATTGATTATGCCATTGGTCTTTTTCCACCACCAGGGCAATTATTAAACAAGAATCTACAAAAATCATAATATAACTTCCTATTCCCAATCTAAACCTCTACCAGACCTTTTTTTTATTTCAACAGAATTATAAGGTAATTCTTGTTTTATTAATCCAATAATGTCTTTTTCTGTTAATTTTTTTCGAAATTCTAATTCTACTTTTCCTTTTTCATTAATGGTCCATTCAACAATTGAATCTGGATCAACAGAAATTTTTTTTCTAATTTCAGATGGGATTACAGTTTGATATCTATTATATAATTTAGTTGTAATCATATTATCACCAATATATTTTTACAATATAATATTGTTTAATCTTAGATATACATTTTACCATAAAAAATTATTTGTCTGACAATAAATAATATAAGACAAAATAATTAATATGATTAGATAATTATTATTTAGATTATTTAATTTTTCCCATAACCCCAAATATTCTATTGTACTATAAGTCCTAAGCCAAAGACTAATTATCTCAAATGGATTCCTCTCATTCCTTTATTTAGCAATACCAGTTAGTGAAAAAAAACTCTTCACACACCTTTAGATATCAAAACTACCTCTGTATCCTGAACACTAACCTTTTCTTTCATATCCATAAAACAAACCCTTAGAAAATTTCTAACAAAAATATTATTACTTATTATTAAGATATTATTATATATTATTAACTATATCTTATTAAGTAATAAAAACTTCATTTTAAACTTATAAAAATACAGAAAATATTAATATTGTATTTAATTAAAAATCCATAAATATTTATACATATAACAAAAAATAAGAATTAATAATAAAAATAATAGTTATTTAACAAATAGCTATTACTTAATTTAAACTTTAAAATATTCTATTTTATAGTATTTTTTCTAAAATATTCATTTCTAAAATATGCATTTAATCAAAGGATGAGTCAATTTGAGCTTAAAATTATCTGTTTTGGCAAGTGGGTCTAGTGGAAATATCATTTACATTGAAAGTGATGAAACTTCAATATTAATAGATGCAGGTTTAAGTAAAAAACGAACTGAAATTCTTTTAAATAGAATTGGTAAGGATTTAAGAGATATTAAATCTATTTTTATTTCTCATGAGCATGTAGATCATATTAGAGGTATTGGAGTCATTAATCGTTGTTATGACACGTTAATCTATGGAAATAAGGATACTTTAAACTGTGATAAATTTAAAAAAACAACAGGCATTATAAATCCAGATTCATTGAATTTTATAGAATCTGATGAAAGTATTATTTTAGGTGATTTAAAGATTACTGCATTTTCTACCAGTCATGACTCTATTAACTCTCAATTTTACATGATTGAGCATGAAGATAAAAAATTGGTATGTTTAACAGATATTGGTCATGTAGATTCTAAAACTTTATCAATAATTAAATGTGCAGATGTTTATTTAATTGAAAGTAATCACAATGTAGATTTACTTTTAAATGGAAATCGACCAGAATTTAATAAACAAAGAATCCTTAGTAAAGTTGGTCATTTATCTAATGAAGACTGTGGGAGTGTTTTATCTAATTGTATAGATGAAAATACACATAGTATTATATTATGCCATCTTAGTAATGATCACAACAATAAATCAATTGCACTTAAATCTGTTAAGAAGATTTTATCTGAAAATTGTAGTTTTTTTTCAAATTCTCTCAATATTATAGCTTTCACCCAAAAGGATGATCCTACTGATTTTATCAATGTTTAATAATTATTTGAATAATATAGATATTAGTAAAATAGATATTAGTAAATTTGTTAAGCTTAGTTAAATTATTTAAGTTATTAAAATTAGTTAGTAAAATTAGGTAAGTTAGATTAATCTATGTAAGCTAGTTAAGCTACTTAATTTACTTAAGTTACTTAAGTTAGTTAAGTTAGTTAAGTTGGTTAAATTAGCTAATAGCTAAAATAACCTAAAAACTAAGATTAGGATGTATAACCTCTATACCCTCATCTTTTAAGATATCAAAAGATTCTATATTCTCAGTATGAATAGGATATAGTTTTTCAGGATTTATTTCACGAATCATAGCTAATATCTCATTCCCGCTTCCATGACCAGAAACATGCATGTGATGAATAGGAAGAAGATTAAAATGATTTAACCAATTTTCAACTCGCTTAAAATCAATTTCCATCTCTTCATTAAAAGGTTCAGTAGCTGAATGAATATACAAACCATTTTCTGGATTAATATCAATTAATTGATTAAGTTCAAAGAAATCACATCTAAAAATATATTTTTGAGGCTCTTCTTGTAAATCTGTATAATTAATTACATTATCTCCTTCTAAAAACTCTCTTTCCCAAATATCATAATCACTTTTAAGCTCCAAATCACAAGAATCTAAAGTTTTCCAATCACCATCATAACAAACATAATGTTCACCAGAGATTAAGCCTTGCTTTTTACGAGGAAAATAAACAACAATGTTAGAATCACTTAATTTAGGATATTTATCGTTTTCAATACCCTTTTCATCTTCCAATAGCTTCAGCATATAAGCTTGTTTAGAATTAATAGCTAAAATCCTATCAGTATCTTTTGCAACATTATAAAAAGTGATAAGTCTATCTAAATCTCTAATAGGATAATTAACAAATACTAACCCATTATAATCTTTAATTAAATTAACAGCTTTTGTTTCAATATCTTCCTCATTACCTTTACTATTCTCGTTAATTCTTGTTCCTTCACAAATCATTATAGTCGGATTGAATTTATAAGATTTAGAAACAAATTTATCACTAAAACTTTTATTTCTACCATGAAAACGAATATCTCCACTATAAACAATAGCTTCATCATCACTCTCTAAAAAATAAGCAGAAGAACCAGGAAGAGAATGATCAACAGGAATAGAAGTTACCTTAAAACCATTAATATCAAAAGGAGAGTAAGGATCAATACTTACTATATTTCTTTCAACCTTTGCTTCCTTACCAGTCAGTTTTTTATAGCCTTCACCTCTCTTTTTAGGAACATAATGAAAACTCTTTTTAAGACTCATAATTTCTCCAAATGAAGATTTACCAGTTTCTTCTAAAACTGATAGAATAATTTCAGATTCTTTTCTCATAAAAATCGGAATATCCTCACGGAGATGATGGATATAAGCACAATGATCCATGTGTGCATGAGATAATAAAACACCATCCACAGAGGGTTCTTTAGAACATTCTAAGCCACAATGTTTTAAATAGTCTTCTCTATAAATTCCCTTAATTTTAGGAAGCAGGCCCAATTCAACAAAATCCATAATTCCATTAAGTTTTCTTGGTTGTAAAAATTCTGAAAAATAATCTCCAGCTTTTGAAAAACTCATACCAAAGTCTAAAAATAGCGAAGAAATATTTTTATCATCTGAATTGGAAGAATCTTTATTATCAACAAGGATCTTATTCCCACCAATTTCATTTACTCCACCATAAAAATTTAATGACATATAAACACCACATATTAATTATTAAAAATATAGATTAAGTTTTATATAATAAAATATAGTTATAAAAACATTATTAAGCTAAATATTAATTAAATATTAGTTAGTTATAGTATAAATAATATAATAATATAACCATAACAAATAACAAGATAATTACAACAATTAAATTTAATTAGCTATAAAAATAAATCTATAATAAATTACATATAATTAAATTAATATTATCTAAGATTAATATTATCTAAATTTAATATTAGCATTGAATATTGTAGTTATATTATTAAATATATTATAATTATATTAAATATCAAATAGAGGAATTTTATGACAAACACTACTGGAAAGATATTTTCTATAACAAGCTTTGGATCTAGTCATGGAAAAGCAATTGGAGCAGTTATTGATGGATGTCCAGCTAATCTAGAACTAAGTGAAAAAGATATACAAAAAGAACTTGATAGAAGAAGACCTGGAACAAGTTCCATTACAAGTCCTAGAAAAGAAAAAGATAGAGTTCAAATATTATCCGGAATATTTGAAGGAAAAACTGATGGAACACCAATAACAGGGATTGTATTTAATGAAGATAAACGTTCAAAAGATTATAGTTATCTTAAAAATACTCCTAGGCCAGGTCATGGGGATTACACTTGGATTGAAAAATATGGAAACTATGATTATAATGGTGGAGGCCGTGGAAGTGGCAGAGTCACAATTGGACATGTTATAGGGGGAACTATAGCTAAAAAATTATTAAAGCAATTTGGAATTAAAGTCATATCTCACGTTGTTCAAGTTGGAGATATAAAAGCTAAAACAGTTAATATAAACTTAATTGAAAAAAAGGCAAATGAAAACCCTGTTCATTGTGCTGATCCAAATGCAGCTAAAGAGATGGAAGAATTAATATTAGAATATAAAAATAAAGGAGATTCAATTGGAGGAATTGTTGAAACAATAGCTATTGATGTTCCAGCAGGCCTTGGAGAGCCTATCTTTGGAAAATTAGATGGAGAATTAGCTAAAGCACTTATGGAAATTGGGTCTGTTAAAGGAGTTGAAATTGGTTTTGGATTCGATGTAGCTAATTCTACTGCTTCACAAATAAATGATGAATATTATATAAAAGAAAATAATAATAGTGATAATAATATTAATAATGTCAATATTGGAACTACTACCAACACTTCTGGAGGAATATTAGGTGGAATAAGTAATGGAATGCCAATTGTTACAAGGGTAGCTGTTAAACCAACTCCCTCAATATCCATGTTACAAAATACAGTTGATTTAAAAAGTTGTGAAGAAACAAAAATTGAGATCGAAGGAAGACATGATCCTTGTATATGTCCAAGAGTAACAGTTGTTAGTGAATCAGCTGTAGCTATTGTTTTAGCTGATCAAATGATAAGGTCTGGTTTTATAAATCCTTCTAATTTAAGTCAAAATATAGATAAACAGAAAAAATGATAGTAAAAATAAAAAAGATAAAAGATATAAAAAATAATACTAAAAATAATAATAAAAATAATAATAAAAATAAAAAATAATAGGAAAACGATATATATTAAAAGAAATCATTATATTAGAATAAATTAAATAAGATTAAAATAAATTAGATAAGCTTAAGATAAATTAAATAAGCTTAATATGAATTAAGCTTAAGATAAGCTAAATAAACTTAAAATAAGTTAAATAGATTTAAAAAATCAAAGGAATAAGAATGGTAATTGAAAAAATAAAAAAAAATATGGAACTGATGGATGGAGTTTTAAAAATAGAAAGATTATCGAACGAAGATATAAAAGAAATAATAGATATTGAATCTAATCATGATAATGAACTAATACCTGTTATTAATGAAGGAGTAAAAGAGTGTTTTAGAAGAGATTTTTCTCTAGTTCTTTTTAAAAATAGCCATTTTAGAAACCCAACAAATCCAACATTAATTCTTACAACCGAAGATGGTAGAATATTAGGTCATGATATATTTTCAAAGAAAGAAAAGGAAGAACTTAAAAATAATAAAGATGCTTATTTTTTAAGTGATGATTTTGTAATATATAAAGAAAATCTTGAAAGTAAAGATTTTAATCCAAAAAAACAATATTTCATTTTACCTCCAGTAGAATTTTCTGAATTAGACAACATTGAAATGATTGATAATGTTATATCCTCAAGTCCATCTGCACAAAGTGATTTTTATCTTAAAAAGAAGTATAATTTACCTGAAGATCCTAAAATTGCATCAATAATTGTTAGCTTTTCTTTAAAAAAATAATTTTCTTAAAAATAATTTTAATAAAATTAACTACAAAACCTAACAAAAATCAAAAAAGTAGAGAATTAATAAAATAACTAAAGAATTATAATAATAAGTAAGAATTATATTAAGTAAAGAATTGATAAGAATTGAAAAAAATAAAAATATAGTTGAATTTGAATTAAAACAAAAATATTAATAGGTTATAAACCATAATATTCGTTTCTTGCTTCAACCATTGCCTTAATATTAGCTATTGGAGATAAAGGAGCTAATCCACAGCTAGGTGCTAAAATAGCTATTCCATCATCTAAAGCTTTTTTAGTTTCTGTTTTAACATCCTCAATTGAACCTGTAAACAATGTTTGACTTGTAGAAACGTTTCCAATAATCTTTGAAGGAGTATTAATAGTATTAGGTAAACATTTTCCACCAGATTTTAAAGAAGATATACCACATTCAATATCTTCTTTTGCTTTAACAATATCAACTTTCTCTTCAACACTAATTCCATCATAACCAATAGAAGCCATATCATGAATTATTTCTTGAGTAGATCCACAAATATGTAAAACCTTTTTCTCATCTATAAAACCTGCAAGATCTTCTAATCTTGGTTTAACAATAGATTTAAATTGTAAAGGGTCAATAAGCTCTGGAGAAGCAGTTGGTTCAGCTACACATACAACATCCACTTCTACATCAGAAAGAGCCTCTGCATAGTCCATACAAGCATCAAGAGAATTTTCAATTGCGTCTTCAACCTCGTCAATATCAGTTTTTAAATATCTAACAAGATTTTCAACACCTAATAAATGTCCTGTTAATGTAAAAGGTCCAGTAATTCCAACAACAATTGGAAGATCATCATATTTTTCTTTTAAAATTTCAACTGCTTTTAATACAGTTGGAATTCTTCCACTTTCTAAAAAATTATCTGGAATATCTATATCATCAGCATTAGAAAATGGTGTATTTAAAACTTGAGGAGGTTTATCTTTTCCACCTAAATCTACTTGTGCACCCATAGCCTCAGCTTCAACAGTAAGACAAAAAGGTATTCTTGCACATTCAAGTCCAGCAAGTTCATAAAGAGAACTTCCTAGTTTAGCCATTTTTTCAGAGTCTTTATGGGCTTCAGGCCACATAGCTCCTGTTTTTTCCATAGCTTCTACAATTCCCAATTGTGTAACACTAATAACTGGTGCAACATCAACATTTTCTCCTGAAAGTACTGATAAAAGATTTTCTTTTAAATTCATGAAGTTCACCTTGAATCCTTTATAATGTTCTAATTTTTAATATAATTATTATAATGAATTATGGTCATTATAATGAATTGTTTTTAAATAAATTATTTTTAAATAAATTATAATTATTATAATATTTTATTGTTAATTATATTAATAATTTATACAATCATAATGCTAATTATGCTGATAATACAATCAAATATTACGATATTACAATTAAATATTACAAGTTATTATTACAAGTTATTATTAAAATCAATATTATAATCTATACTACAAATAATTATACTACAAGTAAAAACACTTTATACTATCAATAAAATAATGCAAAAAGATTTTTAATAAATATTTAAAAATCAAGAAATATTTAAAAATTTACCATAATCAAAAACTTTTTCAGGACATCCTAAAACACATTTTTGACATCCTAAACCTGCACATTTATCTGTTCTCAATAAAATTTTACCATCACCAGTTAAAGATATTGCATCTTCAGGACAATTCTTAATACAAGTTAAGCAACTTGTACATCCATCAAACTGAGCTTCTAAAGTTAAACCAATTTTAATAACATTCAGACCATTAACCCCTAATTCTGGAATATCTCTTTCAAAAATCTTATGAACAATAGGATTAGGCTCTTTTGAAGGAATACTTTGAAATCCATATTTTTCAAGCCATTGATTATACATCCAAAAAGGCATACCTTCTTCATAAAATGAAAGTTCTAAAGAATAAATTTTCTCAAAAGTTTTAGATGTTGCAAGCATTATATGATTACTACGCATTTTATCTGCAATTTCTTGTAAATCATCGAGAAGAGAAGGATTTAAAGCAATATCTTTAGCTAAATCAAGAGAAGTGTTTCCAACTTGAAAAATTTCTCTGGAAGATGGAGGTATCTGACCTATATTTAAGGATTTTAATGGGTCTACATAAAATCCAGAAGCTCCAGCCATATAAACAGCATCAATATCCTCTAAAAGTATATCTGCTTTCTCAGCTAAAGTCAAATGAGCTGCTCTAAATGCACCTAATGCTTTACCAATATTAATAATATCATCTTCATTTAAATAAATATCATCTTGTAAATGAATTTTATGATCTTTAGTTTTTATTTTAGAATCTACAATTAAATCATTAGAAATACCTAAACTAAAAGCAGCTATAACACCAGTTCCTGTAATACCTGTAGCTTTAATATCATTAGTAAATTTTGATGAGATTTTTCCATTAGAAGGATCAATAACATCCCCTTCACTAGTCAAAAGATCATTATCTAAGATAATACTTTTCCAATTATAATCAATATCTTCCAAATCACAAATAGCCCCTGGAGATGCAAGTCGGCCTTTATTTATCATTTGTCCCTCAATAGCAGGTCCTGCAGCAGCAGAACAAGCAAAAACTTCACCATCAATCACCAAAGCTATTTCAGCATTAGTTCCAAAATCAGAAACTAAATAAATTCCTTCTTTATCTAAAACTTCTGTTTTATAAAGCATTGCAAGAGCATCAGCACCAATTTCATGCCTTATGGCAGGAGGTATGAATATAGATGCATTATCAGAGACAATTAGCCCAATTTCTTTTGGAGAGGTTATAGTAGCATTTCTTGAAGGAATCTTAACATCTAACCTTTCAAGAGCATTTTCCCCCCAATAAGCTAAATCCCTAATTTCAATATTATGAAATAAAGAGAGTTGTATTGGATTACCACAAACAGCTACTCTTTCAATATTTTGAGTATCAATATTTAAACCAGCTATTACCTTATTTATAGCTTCAATAAGAAGATTATGAGCAGTTTCTATTCCTACCTTTAAAGCAAAATGAAGGTGATCAACAACATTGGCACCAGGTAAAGGATGTCTAAGAGTAATTGCAGTGGAAATTACTTTTAAAGAGGCTATGTCTAATGCTTGAGCTCTAATACCACTTGTACCAATGTCTATAGCAATTGCATATCTATCATTCATTTTAAAACACTGTCCTACTTTAAAACCAAGCTTAGAAAATAGCTAGGTATATTTATAAAAAATTAAAAGTCAAATTTAGTAGTTAAATTGATATCTAAAGTACTAATTAAAGTAATATTTAAATTAATAACTAAAATACTAATTAAATTAATAATTAAATAAGTAAATTAATATTTAAACTAATATCTAAAGTATTAGCTAAAGTAATATTAAACTAATATCTAACTTAATAACTAATCAATAGTTAGATCAGTAACTAATCAATACCAATTTAACAGCTAAAATAATATAAATTAATAATTAAAAAATTTAAAAATAATAATAGTACTCTATTTAAGAGTACTCAGGAACAAATTCATCAACAATATCCACATATTCTTTTCTAAGATCTTTCCAATCTTTTTTATCCTTTAAAATAGCATCAGCTAGTTTAGGAGTGTGATATGCTTCAACACCATAAACACTCATAGGGAAAGACTCAACAAAATCCTTTCTAACTGCTCCACCACCACATCCAATAGCTGGAACTTCTAAACCAGCTTTTTGAAGAGCTTCAACAACTTTAGGAAATGCTGTCATAGTAGTAGTCATAAGAGCAGTTCCAGTGATGAAGATTGGATTATATTCTTTTACAGCTTCTACAATATCAGCCGAAGGAACATCTCTACCTAAATCAATAGCTTCATAGCCTCCAGCTCTTAAAAACATCAATATAAGATTTTTACCAATGTCATGAGGATCCCCTTCAGCTACAAAAGAAACAACAGTAGCTTTAGTTTCACTTTTATGTCCTAAAACAGCCTCACATTCTTTTACACTTTCCATCATTGCATCACCAGCTAACATAAGGTCTGGCAAGAAATAGATTCCTTTTGTATAAAGAACACTAACAGCATCCATACCTTTCATCAAGCCCTCATTAATGATATCAATAGGAGATACTCCTTCATCCAATGATCTTTTAACGATATTAATTGCATCATCCCTATTTTCATGAAGAATAGTTAAAGCAATTGATTTGAAAGGTTCATCATTTGGAAGAATATCTACAACATCCTCATCTTCTTCAGGCTTTATTGCAGGTCCTTCTAACTCCACATTGTATCTTAGAAAAACATTCCTTTGATTAATTCTATTTTCTAAATCTTCATAGCTCATATTATAACCTCCTTAGCTCCATTATAACTCATAATTTTTAGGATCAAAATCAGCTACCTTTCTTGAATACCTTCTAATACAATCTTTGATAAATTTATCTGATTCAGTAGGTAATTTTTCAAGTGTTTTAAGAGCACTATCTAAAGAATCTCTCTCAAATCTAGTTAAATACATTTTTTTAGCATCGACTGCTTCATTGATAATTGCACCAGCTTCAAGAGCAGCAGCTCTAGATCTAAGATAAGGATCATTCCCATACTCAACTATAGCTTGACCAATACGATAAGCATTATCATAAGCAAGAACTAATGCCTGAGGATCCCTATATTTATCTGTAAGAGTATAAAGATCTCTTAAAATTTTTCCATTATCAGTTTCAATAGCAGTATTCATTAATGCTGCTTCATAACCTGTTGCTTGTAACCAAACTTCAGGAGTTGTACCACCCATTTCTTCCCGATGATAAACTGATTCATTACTCCATACATCAGTAACAGCAGCCATTAAATTACCCATTAAATCAGAATGAGCACAAACTGCATTTTTACCTTCAGCAGAAATTGGAACACCAGTAATAGCTTTAACAATAGGGTTTTCATAACCACAATCTTTCAATGGCCCCCTTGCCCCACATTCAACAGCTACTAAACTTCTTGCAGCCCCCATAGCTCTTGCAAGAGCTGCTAGTGTATGAGAACAATCTTTATCTAACAATCCTCCTGCAAGAAACATTGCAGTATTAGCTTGAGAACAATCTGTATCTCCACCAGGAATACAATCATATTTTTTACATATTGGAACAATTTTATTCCACATATATTCCATATCCATACTACCAAGAACACCAATTCCAAATAGAATAGCCTTAGGATCACCTCTTGCAATACCATAATCAGATACTGATTTACCACCAGTTGTTTCTATAGAAACAATTGAAGCACCATTAGAAGCACAAGCTTCAATAGATTCAATAACCTTATTAAAAAGTTCAGAATCCCAAAAACCAGAGTCTTTCTCTTCATCCCTAATATCTGCAGGTGTTGCTCTTAGAGCTGTCTTAATACCATATTCATCATAGTATTTTTCAAGCATTTCTATTTGAACTTTTGTACACTCGGCAGTCCAATCAGGATTATTAGTTTGCTGAGATATGTGTTCTTGTTCTAAAATAAATGCAGGTAAACCAATATTAACTGCTCTTTCAGAAGCACTATGAGCAATGTTCCTAGATTCAGAAACCATTTTTTCTTTAGATTCTTCAGTACCCTCACCAGGAGCCACATTTATCTCAGGAATCACATAGCCATTACCTATTTCCATATTTTCTCGAATTTTTACTGGAAATTTCGCATGCCCAAACAACATTTCATCAGGATCTTTATATTCCATCTGAGTAAATCTTTTCATATAAATTCCTCCTAATCTTATGAACAGATACCTATATATTTGTTTTTACTATTATTTAAAATTTAATTTTTTAAGTATTTCAAGATTTAAATTATATTAAAGCTATGATATAGCTTAAATTATAACTCAAAAAATAAAAAAATAAAAAAGAAGAGAATTCAAAAAAATAAAAAAGAAGATAAAAGAATAAAAGATAAAAGAATAAAGAAATAAAAAGATTAAAAAATAAAAGAATAAATTAATGAAAAGATTAAATGAGTAAATGAATAAATAAATGAAATAATATAATAATAAAAAATAAAAGAATAAAAAATAAAAAAATAAGAAATAAAAAGAATAAAAAAGAAATATTTAACTATCCCCAAGACTCATTTTGATTAAGTTATTATTAATATCACTTCGACTTACAATGCCTACAACTTTATTTTTATTATCTATTACAGGAATAACTTTAAAATGATGTTTTGATAATATAAACATAGCTTTTTCAAAAGTATCCTCCTTTGATAAAGTATACAGTTTCTTAGGTTTTAATACATCCATAACAGTATCATTGACTCTCTTGTTTAAAACATCTTTCTGTGTTTCCTCTTCCACATAAATACTGTAAAAAAGATCATGAGCCTCTTCTTTTGGAACCAAATATCTTATAATATCTCCACTTGTTATAATATCAATAATTTTATCATTATTATCAACAACTGGAAGTCCACTAACATTATTTGCACCTAATAATTTCAATATATCAATAATTTTAGTTTCAGGACCTATTTTAATAACATTTTGAATCATAAAATCTTTCACTATTAATGAATTTCCACATCTATCTTCAACACCATCAACATCAGGTAAATATTTTCTATTTAAGAATAAAAATATAATAGCTACTAACACAAATATCCCCCCTAGGACGAATGGTAAATTAGGAGCGATATTCTCACCTAAAGCAGTGGCAAGAAGTGGAGCTATGGCTGAACCTATAAATCTTATAAAATTATATGCTGCAGATGTTGTTGATCGATCTTTACTTCCAATATCCATCATAGCAGTTGTAAGTAATGTATTATTATTTCCAATTAAAATACCTGAAAATATTATAGAAACTATAAGAACAATTTGATTTGAAGTAAAAATTCCCATTATCAAAAGAACAGCCACTAATAATGATAAAACATAATAAATAGAATTATAAGTCCCATATCGATCTCTAAGTTTAGGTGCCATGAATATTGATGAAGTAGCCACTAATATACCCCATCCTAAAAAGACAAAACCAATACCTTGTGCACTTAATCCAAGAACGAAGGGGGAATAAGCAAACAAAGTAAAAAATCCGAAATTATACAAAAATCCAAAAATACCAAGAACACTAATATTTCTTTTCCTCATTAAACGAAAAGGATCGAGAAGAGATTTATTTTTATTAGGAAACTTCTCTTTTAAATTTTTATCATTTTCATTTTCTTTGAAATTATCATTTAATTTGAATTTTTCTTTTTCATAACTATTTTCTATTTTATCCGATTTTGGAAGTAGTACTAATAATAAAATAAAACCAGCTAACATTAATAAACCTACACCAAAAAAGGGATATCTCCAAGATATACCTCCTAAAAGTCCACCAAGGAGAGGTCCAGTTGAAAAACCTAGCCCAATAGCTGTTTCATATAATATAATAGAGCTATGAGTATCATTACCTGAAAACTTTATTATTGCTGTTAATGCTACAGCTACAAAAAGAGCATTACCAAGTCCCCATCCCATTCTTAAAAATATTATAGTCCATACATTATTAGAAAGTCCTGATAAAACTGAAAATATAGCTATTAACAGAACACCTATAATCAATGTTCTTTTAATACCTAATTTAGAAGAAACAACATCAGTTACTAACATGGCAACTGCCATTATAGCACTATAAGTTGTAAAAAGCATAGCAACTTCAGTTTGTGAAGCCCCTAATTGTTGTGAAATTACTGGTAAAATTGGATCTACAAGTCCTAAACCCATGAAAGAAGTTATAGCTGCAAAAAATACAGCCCAAACAACTTTTGGTTGTTTAAAATTATCTTTAAAACTAATATTAGAATTAGATGAAATTTTTTAACCTCCTATTGAAATTTTAATTTGTGTAAATGCTAAAAATAAAATTTAAATATCAAAACCAAAATATTGAAAAGCTAAGCTATGGTTAATATACTATTTAAAAGCTAAGCTACTATCTAAGAGCTAAAATAAAATTTAGAAGCTAAGCTACTATTTTAAAATTAAGATGAAATATAAAATAAAAATTAAATACTAAAAATTTCTAAATACTAAAAAAATTCCAATATAAATCTATTAAGCAAATTTTTTAATTGATCAAGTTCTTCTTGAGAAAAAATACTATCAAATTTTTTAGTATTGTCTAGATATATTTTTTCAGTTTCTTTGTATAATTTAAGACCATTATCAGTTAAATAAATTAAAAATTCTCTCTTATCTTTTGAAGATTTTTCTCGTTTAACCAAATCTTTCTTTTCAAGAACATTTAATGTTCTAGTAATAGCCGCTCCATTTCTAAGAGACTCATCAGCTAATTTTTTCTGATTTAGCCCCTCAAACCTATAAATTCTACTTAATGTTATATATTGTTCCCACAATAAATCATGTTCACTAAGTTTAATCTGTACTTCTCTTCGAATAATATGATTTACTTTAAGAATTAACCACACTACAGATGATTCATAATTAATAGGTTGATTTTTATCGGTCATTTAAACCACTATTTATTATTTATAAAATTTTTGATTTTATATATCTAAAAATAAAACTTTTATTATTTAATAGACGATAGAAAAGACATAATAAATAATATCATTATGGATAGTTGATATATAAATAATTGATATATCAAGTATGTTGTTTTTATTATATAAAACTTTCTGAAAAATATTTTAATTTAGGTTCTAATAAATTAATAATACAGATGATAATTCATTAATATATTGAATTATTCACTTCAAAAAACTATCATTGCAAAAAAGGAAATTCAAATTAAATGATGATTTCAAAAGAAAATGAAAATGATGAAAATGATGAAAGTTATAAAATTATGAAAATGATAAAAATAAATGATGTTCAAATTAAAAAAAGTCTAAAGACATATCAGCATTATCTATTTTACAATTATCCTTAGCTTGTTCTATTTTAAAGTTTTTTAAATTGTTTTTTTCAAAATTTAAGACTAAACCATCAAATGCAGCTAAAGTTTGAATACCAGTTTCGTTTGTTAAAAATTCAGCTTCTTTTTCAGGGTTTTCATTTAACATTTTAAATCCAAAATGAGTCATTATAGCTAATTCTGGATTAACTTCATTTATTAAATCTTTAAAATTTCTTGTACACATATGTCCTTTAATAGATTGATTACCTGGCCTGATAACACTAGCTATTAAAATATCTGCATCTTTATGATATTTATGAAGTTTTTCAAAATATTTAGTATCTGATGTATAAGATATATTGAAATCTTCTGACTTAATCTGAAATCCCACACAGGTTGGATCTCCATGAATTGTTTTAGTTCCTTTTATCTTTAAATTCCAAAAGTTTTTCGATTTATTGGGACCCAAAACTAATTTTTCTGACTTTCCAGTATGATATTTAGATATTGAAGGACCCCACTGTTTATATCCTTCAAAAACACTACGACTTCCCATTATAATTCCCTTTTGTTTGGTCATACCCCTAGTCATTGCTTCAATAAGGACTTCAGCATCAGTATAATGGTCAGTATGTGCATGTGATATAAAAATTCCATCTAAAGTAGCCGGGGATAGTCCAAATTGGAATGACCTAACTAATGCTCCAGGACCAGGATCAACATGGATATTTTTACCATTAATATCATCGATTCTGAAACCTCCAGTCATTCTTTTCTGAGTAATAGTTGCAAAACGACCTCCACCAGTTCCTAAAAATGTTATTTTCATATTCCACCTAATATTTATATTAAAGGACTTTCTTATATAATTAATTACATAAACCAAATTCATGAAAATCTATTAAATTATATTTATACTCGTATTTTAGATTATATCTTTATTAAACTATATCTCTATTAATTATATCCTTATTAGATTATTTATTAGATATATAGCTATAGATTATATCTTTATTATATTACATCACTATAGATTATATCTTATTAATTGAATAGATTATATTTAATTAAAAAACAAAATCATAATCCATTATAATATTTATCTTTCATAAGTATAAATATTACTATGATTATTTTAGAATAATATCAAGACAATAATAAAAAATAAATAAAGAATAAAGATTAAAGAAAGAATAAAAATTATATAATGCGAAAATACTTAATCAGAAACTGTTAAGATTTATTCAAGACATATAAAATCAATACAAAATAAAAATAAAAACAACATAAAAGAAACAAAAAATATAGAATAATATGAAAAACTAAAATACAAAAAATAAAAGAATGCAGTATAAAAAAATAAAAGAATATCAGATATCACAGAGAATTATATCACACTTTAAACTAGATTTATTTCTTTTAATACAAAGAATTTCATTCTCAATAACGACTTCATCACCTATTTCAACATCTCCCTGATTAGAAATCATTACAACAACTTCACCAGGTTTTGCAAGCTGTTTCCAATTAGTATCATAAGCTTTAACATTTTTATTCAAAGTTACTTGTAAAATAGGACCATCAGTATTTGAAACAAGCCCAATATCTCCCTCATTTATAATTTTAGCAGCTAATTGAACTGTTTCATTTTGCTCAAGAAGATCATTTTTTAATTTTTCTCTCCATTTGCCTAATAACTGAACATCCCTTTTAATTGTTTCATCTAGATATTTTTGAGAACTTTTTTTATCAAGTTCAGGGTGAACAATCATAACATCACATTTTTTACCTAAAGAAGGAGTTTTAGAAGCTACCTCCTCTAAAACACTCTCAAAAATTTCACCCATATACTTCAGACTAAAACTTGATTTCCACTTTTTACTGATTAAATCATTAGCCATAGCCTTAGATATTTTATTTCCAAACAATATTATTGCATTTTCCCCTTTTTCAGAGTGAGTTATATCTGAACCTAACATTTCAATGATTTGATACCCATAAGTAGTTCCATAAATGCGTTTACGCCTAGTTTCAAAAGTTGTTCTAGAGCTTACCTCACCTACAATAACATTTTCTATATAACGTATCTTATTTGCATCATCAGAAATTTTTAAAGTAATATCTAACTCATCAGATCTTTTTTTTAAATCTTCATCGTTTTTAATAGCTCCAGAATAAATTTCTTCCTCTAGTTTTTCACGATTTTCCTTATCTCCAAAATATGCAATTCTTCTTTTATCACTCGCCATCACACATCCTTTTTTCCCAACATAAGCAATAATTAGACTCATTAAATACACCTTTAAACATTAATACCTTTAAACATTGATAATTGATTGTAAAAATCTTTAATTAGAAAATATTTAGTAATAAAAACTAGCATTTCATTGTTTTTATATTAATATCTTTAATTTATATAATATCTTTAATATATTGCTTATAACTTTTTTCTTTTTATTATCATTATTACTTTTTATAGGAATAATAATTATAAGACTAATAATTATATGGGTAATAATTATATGAGTAATAATTATCTAATTATTATAATGATATTTCATAAAGCTATATAATGATAATTATAATGATAATTATTATATTAATTTATTTAATTATTATATTATTAAACTTTAAAATAATAAATTTTAAAATAAATAAAAAAATTATAAACAACAATATAGTAAAAATAAAAAATAATAAACAATATAGTTAAAAATACTATTAAAATTATGTTAAATTTAAAAATAATTATAAGCCATTATTAAAATTAAAAAATTAAAAAATTGATAAAAATTAATTAAAAACTAATAAATTAAGAATGCCATAATCCATGAACATTACAATATTCACGTGCTCTTAAATCATCAATGTCTGCACAAACTTCAAAAATAGCTTCTGGTTTATCTCCTGCATTTAAAAATTTACGATAAACTTTATCTCCAACAAACAACTCAACAAAGCATATATGATGCTCTTCAATCATTGGATGAGGAACTTCACCTATTTTTACAATAATGTTATCGCCATCTTTCTCGATTATAGGAATATGTTTTTCAGGACCAACGTCAAGTTGTCTTTCCTCTAATAATTCCATATCTTCTCCACAGCAGACTAACTGACCAATACCCTCATTAACTATTTCAACTATGTTTTCACAGACATTACATCTGTATATTTCATTAAGTTTTGTCATTTTATCACCTGATTTTATTAATATTACATTAAAATCATTAATATCTAAGACCATTAAATACACAAAATCATCAAATATTTGAAATCATTAAATATGGATTAAATATTATTAATACAATACTAAATATTATTAATACAATTAATATATAAAATATTATAAAAAATATAAAATAATATTTAAGCCTTTAACAATGAATAATATCCAATAATTAAATATTAATTATATTAATGAATTTATTCTAATGAATAATATTAAACCATCAGCATCAAATTTTATATAGCCATGATTAATATTCATCACAGATTATTTCAAAGTATTTAGCTGGATGATCACATGCAGGACATTTTTCAGGAGGTTCTTCAGCAATATGTATACGTCCACATTTACGACACATCCATGTAACTGGTTTGTCTTTTTTATGGGTAGTTCCATCTTCAACAATCTTAAGTAACATTTTATATCTTGTTTCATGATGTATTTCTGCTTCTCCAATTGCAGTTAATCTTTTAGATATTTCATCATAACCTTCTTCTTTAGCTACTTTTGCAAATTCTGGATACATCTCACTATTTTCATAATGTTCACCAGCAATAGCTGCTTTAAGATTAGCTACAGTATCTCCTAAGATTGTAGGGGCTTCAGCTTCAACAATAATATCTTCATCATCTTCTTTTATTTCATTGATTAGTCTGAAAAGCCATTTAGCATGTTCTCTTTCATTCTCTGCTGTTTGAAGAAATATATCAGATATTTGTTCATAACCATCTTTTTTAGCTTGCTTAGCAAAAAAAGTATACCTATTTCTAGCTTGACTTTCTCCAATAAATGCTTTTGTTAAATTCTCGAGAGTTTTTGACATCATATCACCTTTGATTTCATGTAATTTACTCAATAAAGACATAAACAATGAGTATTATTAATAACCAAATATAATACTCAGATTGATTATTCTTTAAATATTCAATTTTATTATGTAAATAATAATATGTTAAAACACCTTATTAAATATTACTTTTAGTTCGATATCGATAAAATATATTAATATATTATTTATTAAAACATTTTTATGTTCAAAGCTACAATTTCTTTAAAAAATAAAAAATAAAAAATAAATAATTAAATATATAAAAATTAGTTCATACAAGTTTAAACTAAGATTCAATATGAAACTATATTATAATCGATAGGGTGGATCGTTATAAAAAGCCAAAAAAACCACAATTAAAGAAAAAGATGTAACAAATATGTAAAATATTTAAAAAAATCTAATAAAAAATGATAAAAATTAATTTGATAATTGATAAAAATATTTAAAAAAACTCATTATATTTAAAAAAAAAACTCATTAGTATTCAAAGAAATTTATTATATTTTAATCTATTATTCAATATTACATATTTTCTTTTTTTAAAGCTTGCATATTTTTACTAGCTCTAATGTTTATTTTTTTGAGAGAATTTTTTTGTCTAAATTCTAAATGTTTTGCAACAGTTTTTTCATTTTTTTCAACATAACGTTCATGATTCTTTCCTAATTTTTCTTCAACTACTATCATTTTTCCACCTTTTTGATTAATATTAAGATTATTCAATTAATACAAGATTATTCGATTACTTTCCTATTCTTTAAAGAAAATATAATATTATATATCGATAGTAATTTATATTATATTCGTACTTTATTTATAAATTTTTCTATTAAATATTTATTCCAATAATATGAAAAATTTAAAAAAATAAAAAATAAAAAGTTAAAAAATAAAAAGTAAAAAATTAAAAAATAAAAACATTAGTTGTAAATGAAAAGATTAAAAAAAATAAAAAATTAAATCAATATAATAAAATTAAAAAATTTTTTAAAAATTTTCATCAACTTATAAATCTATTAATTCTAAAACTATTTCAGGTTCTTTGCTTCTAGAATTAATTATTTCTAAAGTATTTTCGCCATTTTCACAGTTAACACCAATTATCTTAACAAACCACGGCTCTATAGTATCCATTTCAGTTATTACTACAGATCGACCATCATTTAATGCTACATAAAGATTAAAAATTTGATTATCTTTTTTACCTGATTTTACCTTGTTAAACTTATCTTCAAATTCATCCCAAAACTTATTTAATTCTGGACTAATTGATTTATCTTTAAGCTTTGCAACATCATTTTCTAAAAGTTCATTTACAGCTTGACGATATTTAACTGCATAATCTTTTATTTTATCATAATTTGTATCATTAATTGTCATGATTAGAATATTGTTGAGTTATACTAAATAATATTTTCTATTCAATTCTATAGTTATACTAATTTTTCTATCCAATTTTATAATTATATTGATATATATTAAGATTGATATTATTAAGATAAAAATTTTTAAATAAAAATAATTAAAAATTATAAAGGTCATAAAAATTATAATCAATTTTATCTCAATTTAATAAGATTTATATTTTATAATATACATAAAAGACATTGATGAATAAAAAGATTATTATTGTAATTATAGTATTGTTAGCTACTGTATCTGTTAGTGGATGTATTAAAACCCCTATGGATAATATAAATAATATAATCCCAAGTTTAAGTCAGAATATTGAAATTGGAGACGCGAATTATAATGAAGCTGTAACCTACCTTAATTCACATAATTATGACTTAGCTGAAGAAAAAGTACAAACATCAAGTAACAACTTTCTTGAAGCGAAAAATAAGATGTTAGAAATTAATAAATATGATGAAAATATTAATGATACTCTATATTTACAATACCTTAATTTAATTGAAGAAGAATTAAACTTAAAAGAAAATGCAACCTCCAATCTCCAATTAGCTATACAAAATTTTAAAAAAGGAAATAAAGTAGTTGCAAATAATTATGTAAGTACAGCTAATAAACTTATGAATCAAGGGATAAGTATACAAAATCAAAGAAATAACCTTGTTAAAAATAACCCTGATAAATTTAAAGAAGTTAATCAATAGATAAATTTAATCATAAACTTATTTTATTATTTTATTAAGTATTAAATATTGAATATTAATTAATTTATGTTATTAATGTTGATTGATTATATTATTTTTATAATTTATTAATTTTTTAAATATGATAAATAGAATAATTAGTTTTACTTTTAAATTTAAAAAATTAAATAACCATATAATTCAATAAAAAGAAGTAATTAAATAACAAAAATAATATAAAAAATAATATAATTCAATGAAGAAATCAATTATAATGGATATATTAAATAATAGTAGATCTATTAAAAGATATGCTAAAAATTATCAACAATTTTATCATTATAGAGGTAAAGAATGAGAAAAAAATGCCCTAACTGTAAAGGAACAGGATCTTCAAAAGTTGATCAAAAAGTATGTGATTCCTGTGATGGAACAGGTTTTCAAGATAGTTTTGAAACTAAAAACCATTTTAAAGGTGTAAATAATAATGCTAAAGCCAAATTTGATTTAGAAATAGCAGAAGATGTGCCCTGTGAAGTTTGCAAAGGAAAAGGAGTAATTGATATTAATGAAAAATGTCAGACTTGCGAAGGAATAGGAGAAATCAATGTTTGTAAATCTTGTAATAAAATAGTTCCAGAAAACACTGATTATTGCACAGAATGTAAAATCAAATTAGAAAAAGAGAGACAAATAAAGGAAAAAGAGGAATTAGAGAAAATGAAGCTAGAAGAAAAACTTAGAAAAAAGCCAACAAAAGTATTTGTATTAGATCCTCTTTGTGAGATGGAAGATTTAGAAATAGGCTTAATCTATAAAGGAAAGATTACAAGAGTAGAAAAGTATGGAGTATTTGTTAGCTTAAACAATCAAGTTTGGGGTTTGATGAGAACTGGAAACCCAAATTATTCAGTTGGAGATGAAATATTTGTAAAAATAACTGAAATTAAGTCTCACAAAAGAGAAGTAGATATGGGACCAGCTAATATAATTGGAGATATAGAAATAGAGAAAGTTAAAAAGAATATCTCCAGAAGCCAAATAGGATCTCTTACTAACAAAGATATAGGAAAAGTTGTTAGAATAGAAGGAGAAATTATACAAATACAACAAACTTCAGGACCAACAATTTTCACAATTACTGATGAAACAGCTATTACATGGGCAGCAGCATTTGATGAAGCAGGTGTTAGAGTTTATCCACACATTGAAACTGGAGACATTGTTGAAGTAATGGGGGAAGTGAATCAACATAGTGGTAAAATTCAAATCGAATCTGAAATAATAGAAAAATTAGAAGGTGAAAAAGAAGATAAAATCCGTCAAATAATTGAAAAAGCACTCGATGAAAAAGCAGAGCCTGAAAATGTACCAACACTAATTAAAAGTCCAATATTAGATAAATTACAACCAAAAATGAGAGAAGCTGCAAAAACAATACGAAAGGCTATAATGGATGGTAGAACTGTTTTACTCAGACATCATGCAGATGCAGATGGAATATCTGCAGGAGTAGCTATGGAAAAAGCAGTTATTCCCTTACTTAGAGAAATAAGCCCAAGTACTGATGCAGAATGGCATTATTTCAGAAGATCACCAAGTAAAGCCCCATTTTATGAGCTTGAAGATGTTATAAAAGACCTTTCTTTTGCTCTTGAAGATTTGGAAAGACATGGGCAAAAATTACCCCTTATTGTGCTTTTAGATAATGGTTCAACAGAAGAAGATGTTCTCGCACTTATGAAAGCTAAAATATATGATATTGAGATTGTTGTAATCGATCATCACTTCCCCGGTGAAGTAAAGGATGGGAAAGTAGAAGTAGATGAGTTTGTAGATACTCATGTTAACCCATATCTTGTTGGAGGAGATTCACAGATTACTGCAGGAGCATTAGCTGTTGAAGTAGCTAATATAATTAATCCTGAAATAAAAGAGCTTATAAGTCACCTTCCAGGAGTAGCTGCACTTGGTGACCATGCAGAATCAGATGAATCAGAACAATATATAGAATTAGCTAAAGAAAAAGGTTTTAGTAGAGAAGACCTTGATAAGATAGCTGCTTGTGTTGATTTTGAAGCATATTTTTTAAGATTCATGAATGGTAGAGGAATCATGGATACAATACTTGCAGTTGATAATATTGATAAACATGAAAAACTTGTTAATGCATTGTATAAAGAGTATAATAAAAGAATAGCTACACAATTAAAAGCTACACTTCCAAATGTAAAAGAAGAAAAACTTCCTAATGGAATATATTTCAATGTTCTTGATGTTGAAAAGTATGCTCATAAATTTACATTTCCTGCTCCAGGAAAAACTTGTGGATTTGTTCATGATAAATATGTAAAAGATCTTGGAGATGAAGCACCAATAATAACACTCTGTTATGGACCTGATTTTGGAGTAGTTAGAGCAACAGAAGTTATACATAAAAAATTTGGTTTTAACTTAAATGAAATCATATGGAAGCTTCAAGAAAGAATACCAGAGGCTGGAATAGATGGTGGTGGACATGAAGTCGCAGGTTCTATAAAATTTATAGAAGGTTTATTAAAAGAAGTATTAGGTAGTTTTGCAGAAGAAATTGCAAATATGGATGAAAAATAACCCTATCTAATTATTTATTTTCGACTTCATTTTTATAATAATCACATAAATTAGTTATAGGACATTCTTCACACAATGGATTAAGAGGTCTACAGATTGTCTGACCAAATTGAACAATTAAATCATTCATGTCAATCCAAAGGTTTTTTGGAACAATTTTCATTAATTCTTCTTCTGTCTTTTCAGGAGTTTTAGTATTAACAATTCCCCATCTATTAGGTATTCTATGAACATGAGTATCTACAGGAATAGCTGGTTCTTGAAATGCAAAAACAAGTACACAATTAGCTGTTTTTCTACCAACTCCTGGAAGTTCAAGAAGTTCTTTCATATTATTTGGAACTATTCCACCATAATAATCTAATATAATATGTGAAACTTCTTTTATTCTATTAGCTTTAACTCTAAAAAAACCTGCACTCTTAACAAGCTTTTCAATATCTTCTATTGGAGCATCAGCAACTTCATGAATATCTTTATATTTAGAAAAAAGTTGATTTGTAGCTTTATCAGTATTTGCATCTTTTGTTCTTTGAGAAAGGATTGTTCTGATTAAAACCCTATATGGATCCCTATCTTCAAAAACACGAAGAGTATATAAATTATTAAGCTCTTTCATTATTTTTTCTACTTTAAAAGACAAATTATTATTATTATTATTATTTTTAGATTTAGAAATATAATCACCCAACTATTTACTTAACTATTTTAAAATTAAATACATCCATTTTCGAATAAATCTATTTCTATTCCAATTTCAGTCATTGATTCTATGTAATTAGGGAAAGAAACATTAAATACCTCTCCTTTTTCAATAGATACTTCATGTTTAAGTCCTATTAAGCTAAAAGCCATAGCTAATCTATGGTCATTATGCGATGTAACCTTATTTGAAATTGATTTTTCTAAATTGACCCCACTAATAATTTCCATACCATCTTCATTTTCTTTAATATTACAACCTAATTTAGAGAGTTCCTCTGCACACTTAGCTATTCTGTCTGTTTCTTTATAACGAGCATGTTTAACACCAGTAATTAATGTATTACCATTAGCTAAAGCACTCAATGCAGAAACAGTTGGAAGAAGATCAGGAGCATTATGTAAATCAATTTCAATACCATTAAGATTTCCATCAGAAATCAATGTAACAGAATCATTATCAATAGTAATCTTAGAACCCATCTTTTCTAAAATTTCTAAAATTAATTTATCTCCCTGTTTAGAATTCTTAAATAAGTTTTTAACTGTTATCTTCCCACCTAAAATAGCTACAGCACCTAAAAGGTATGATGCAGAAGAATAATCTCCTTCAACAACATAATCAATAGCAGTGAATTTTTGAGGCTTAATAGAAAAGAAGGTTGATGAACATTTTTTATCAATAAAATCACAATTTTCATGCTTAGTAAAAAGGTCTGTTTCAATTTCAACCCCAAACTCCTCCATAACATCCAAAGTCATAGCTACATATGATTTTGATATAAAATCTCCCTTAACTTCAAGATCAATACCTTTTTCAGAGATAGTTCCCGCTATTAAAAGAGAAGAAATAAATTGAGAGCTAACATTACCATCAATAGATGTTTTTCCACCAACAAAACCTGGGTTTACTTCAATAGGAGGTTTTCCATTTTTAAAAATGGATTTTGCATCAACTCCTAATGGTTTTAAAGCTTCAAGAAGCATATCCATAGGACGTGTTTTAAGAGATTCATCACCAGTAAATATTGTTTTATTTTTAGATAAACCAGCTAAAGAAGTCATTATCCTAAGAGTAGTTCCAGAATTTTTCAAATCAATTGGATTATCTGAAAGATTTTCAATATTTCCATTATCAATTCCTTTAATTTCCCAATAACTATCTGAATTAGGATTATTAACAAGAGAATTAAAGTTAGAAGTATTTATATTTGCACCAAAATTTCTACAAGCATTAACTGAAGCAAGAGTATCCTCAGAAGAAAGAGGATCATATAAACAAGAAGTTCCTTCAGCAAAAGAAGCTATAATAATAGCCCTATGAGTATAACTTTTAGAAGGAGGTGCTTTAACAATTCCTCCAACATTTGAAACTTTTTTTACTTTTAAAATCATTTAAATCATCTGAAATTTTGATTCAATCTATTATAATGTATTATGATTATATATAAAAATATAATAAAGATATAATGAAAATATAATGAAAATATAATAAAATTATTTAATTATTTCAAATAAAACATCTAAATTATCTGATTGGACAACATCAACCTTCTTACCACTTTTACCAACAACTTCTTTTACCATATTAACATGTTCATTAGTTATAACATTGTCTCCAATTGTTATTTTGCCATTATTTTCTTTTTCTTCATTTTCTTCTAATAATTTAGCTATTTCTTCTGGATCATTAGATGTTAAATATTTAATAATTTTTGGAGCATCTCCTTTAAATTGAGGGCCAATCTTATCCATAGCAGGAATAACTTCAACAACCTTTTCATGAATATCAGGTTTTCCAACTAACAAGTCAAGTTTATGAATCTTTAAAGTTCCTTTAATATCTTCAATATAATCCTCATAAATTGCCTTTAAATCTTCATTAGTGTAGATATTAACTTCAGACAGAGGAACATTTAGAGGAATCTTAGAAGAAGATTTAAACCTTCTAATTTCTCCAATAGTTTCAATAATTAATTCTCCATTATCTTCAAAAACATCATCAATAAGATCTTCATCTAATTCTGGCCATTTAATAATATTTATACTATTAGTATTTTCAAAATATTGATATACTTCATCAGCAAAATGAGGAGTAATAGGTGAAAGAAGTTTTAAAGAAGTTTCAACAACGTTTTTTAAAGTATATTTAGCAGCAATCCTAGAATCTTCAGTTACATCATCATTATAAAGCCTATATTTAACAGATTCAATATATTCATCACAAAAATCGTGCCAAACAAATTTTTCAATTGAATTAATAGCTGTTGCAAAATTATAAGTTTCAAAAGCTTCAGTAACCTCTTTATTAAGATTATTTAACTTTGAAAGTATCCACTTATCTAAAGGCATTAATTTATTTTTAATAGCATTACTAGATTCATTATTGATAATATCTATATTTTTATTAGTCATATTTTCATCAAAAATATGCATACTAATAAATCTAAAAGCATTCCAAAATTTTCTAAGGAATTTATAACCATATTTAATATCTTTCCAATCAAAAGGAACATCAGACCCTGGAACACTATTAGCTGCCCAAGTTCTAAGAGCATCTGCACCATACTCTTCAATAACTTCTTCAGGACCTATAACATTTCCACGAGATTTACTCATTTTATAACCATCTTCTCCAAAGACCATACCATTAATTACAATCTCATCAAATGGTTTTTCATCAACTAAAGCTAATGTTCTAAGAGTAGTATAAAAAGCCCATGTACGAATAATATCATGCCCTTGAGGACGTAAATCAGCAGGAAAATTATTTTTAAAACTTGGATCTGGCCATCCAGCAATATTTAATGGAGATATAGAACTATCCATCCAAGTATCAAGCACATCATCCTCTCCTCTAAATTCACGAGACCCACACTCACATTCAACTGAAGGTTGTGTTTGGGTTGGGTCTACAGGTAAATCTTCAATATTTGGAAGATGAACCTTACCACATTTTTTACAGAACCAAACAGGGATAGGAGTAGCAAATATCCTTTGTCTTGAAACACACCAATCCCATTCCATAGAATCAGCCCAATTAAGAAGCCTACTTTTCATATGCTCTGGAACCCAATTCATAGAATTAGTAGCAGATTTAATATCATCGATTAGTTTATTTACAGCTACAAACCATTGTTTTTTAACCAAAATTTCAATAGGAGTTTTACATCTCCAACATTGACCAACATTTTGATCAACAGGTTCTTGTTTAATAATACACTCTTCTGCTTTAAGATCATCAACAGTAGCTAACTTACATTCTTTTAAAGTCATTCCTTCATATCTTCCAGCAGATTTAGTCATAATCCCTTTTTCATCAATTGCTTCAATAATATCAAGATTATGTTTATTTACCCATGAAACATCAGTTTTATCCCCAAAAGTACAAACCATAACAGCACCAGTACCAAATTCAGGATCAACTTCATCATCAGCTATAACTTTAACTTTTTGTTTTGAAATAGGAACTTCAACCTCTTTTCCAATAATATCTGCATATCTATCATCATCAGGGCTAACAACAACAGCTACACAAGCAGACATAAGTTCAGGGCGAGTTGTAGCTATTAAAACTCCATCATTTTTTGAATCAGATTTTTCATTAGTAGAAGGAAAATTAACATAATTTAAAAAAGTATCATTACTACTATATTCAACTTCAGCAAAAGCTATAGCTGTTTCACAGCGAGGACACCAATTAACAGGATGAATACCTTGATATATTAAACCTTTTTCATACATTTGAAGAAAAGAAGTTTGAGTTTTTCTCATATACTCATGAGTCATAGTAATATATTCTCTTGACCAATCTTGAGAAAATCCTATAGACTTCATCTGATTTTTCATAAGAGTTATATTTTCTTTTGTAAGATCTACACACATATTACGAAATTCTGCTCTTGAAACATCATTTTTCTTAATATTATTGTTTTCTTCAACTTTAACTTCAGTTGGAAGACCATGACAATCCCAACCTTGAGGGAATAAAACATCAAAACCTTTTAAACGTTTATATCTTGCATTTATATCAATATAAACCCAATTTAATACATGACCCATATGAATAGAACCAGTTGGGTAAGGAGGAGGAGTATCAATTATATACCTTGGTTTTGTTCCATCACCAATGAATTTATAAATTTGATCATCATCCCATTTTTTTTGCCATTCTTTTTCTTTTTTATGATCATAATCTTTAGGAATGTTGTCTATTGTCATGTATCTTCTCCATATTATGTATTTCTATTAATGTATCAATTTCTACAATTGTATCAATTTCTATAATTATATTAATTTCTATAATTATATTATTTCTATAACTGTATTATTTGATAAGTATTTAAGAATAATTTAATAAAATTTACAATTCGATGAATAGTAATATTAACTATTTTTTAACTAACTTTAACTTACTTTTAAGTAATTTTTAAATATTTTTAAAATATTAATATTATATTTTAATATTTGATTTAATATATTTTATACTTTATAACTAATTACCATATTAAATAATATCATAATAATATAAATATTATAATTATGGAAAAATATTTTAATTAATAAATGAATAACTATAATTATTATGAATAATATAGATAAGGAGTCTAATATAGTTTTATTTTAATTCCTAATAATATAAAAATATATATAAAAATAATATGGAATTATAAATAATTTCATTAAGCTTATTCAAATTGTATAAATCAAATTAAGTAAATTAAATATAATTATAAATAATTAAATAAAATAATTAAATACTATTATGACTAAGCAAATATTATTATAAATAACTAAATACAATTATAAATAATCAAATATTATTATAGATAACTGATGGTGAAAGAATGGAATTATTATGGTTCTATATAGCTATTGTATTAGCTATAAGCGATGAATTGCACAGCATAATCATGTGGAATTTTCTTCACGATTTTTACATAATATTCGGAGGCCTTGTTCAGGAAATGGTTTATTCTAATTTCCAAGCATGGTTAGTTCATGAAGGATTAGAAGCTGTATTTCATTTTTTTGTATTATCAATAGTCTTTTTCTCAGTTGAAATCGGTTTTTTAGGTGGATTAATCCACTTTGTTATTGATGTTATTCATTCTTTAACTATAAAACATATGACTCATCTCGAACATCGATCATTACACTTTGTTTTTGAGTCTCTATTCTTTATATGTATCTTTGGATTTTAAATTCAATTCAATATAATTTTTATAATAAATTTATAATAAATATTTTTTATAATAAACGTTTTTATAATAAAATTAAATATTCATTATAGAATGTTTTAAACATCATTTTTCAAAAAAAATAAAAAATACTGAAAAAATAAAAAATGCTAAAAATACTAAAAATAATAGAAAATAGTAAAAAATACAAAAAATGAAAAACAACATATATTAAAAATTAGCATACTTTATTTAACATATTTTATAATAAATAATTAAAATTAAAATACAATTATAATAATTAAACTAAATATATATTAAAATATTTCAGAAAATATTTCGGGAGATAATTAATGCCAGTAATTACATTTGAATATCAAGATTTAAAAGAGCTTGGAATTAACATTGAAAATAATAAGCTAATTGATATTTTACCTATGCTTGGAAGCGATATAGAAGACTTCGATGATGAGACAATTAAAGTTGAATTTTTTCCAAATCGTCCAGATCAGTTATCAGTAGAAGGAGTTTCTCGTAGCTTAAAAGGTTTCATATCACAGGAAATAGGCCTTCCTAAATATAAAGTCTCACCTTCTGGAGAAAAAGTATTTGTAGATAAAGAAATAGAAAATATTCGACCATATATAGCTTTCGCATTAATTAAAGATATTAAATTTAATGGAGAGAAGCTAAAACAAATAATGGACTTTCAAGAAAATTTACACTGGGTTATTGGAAGAGACAGAAAAAAAGTAGCTATTGGTATTCATAATTTAGATGTTATTAATGGAGATTATAAATATATTGCAAGTTCTCCAAATGAAAATAGTTTTGTTCCATTAGATCATTTAAATGAATTAACTCCAAAAGAAATATTAGCTGAACATGAAAAAGGTTCGAAATATGCAAAGTTAATATCAGGATTCGATAAGTATCCTATTATTCTTGATAAAAATGATAAAGTATTATCCATGCCACCAATTATAAATGGAGAATTAACAAAACTTACAGAAGATACAAAAAATATACTTGTAGATGTAACTGGAACTGATGAAAAAGCAGTTCAACAGACATTAAATATTATTTGTAGTTCATTTGGAGAAGTTGGAGGAGAAATAGAAAGTTTAGATATTGTTTACCAAGACAAAACAATTACAACTCCTGATTTAAGCCCAAAAACTAGAAAAGTGAGAGTCGATTTGTGTAATGAACTTATTGGCGGAGTAAATCTTAATGCAGAAGATGTAGCTAATTTGTTGCTTAAAGCAAGGATGGATACAAAAATTACAAATAATAATGAAGTTCAAGTAGAAATTCCTTCATACAGAATAGACATCCTTCATGAAGTTGACATAGTTGAAAATGTAGCTATCCAATACTGCATAAATAAAATTAATGCAGAGCTTCCAAATATTTCAACAATAGCTTATGAAGATAACTGGTTTAAAAGTGAAAAAACCATTCGTGAAATTATGATTGGCCTTGGTTTCCAAGAAATAATGAGTTTAATGTTAACAAGCGAAGAAAATCATTATGAAAAAATGAAACAAATAGAAGATAACCATGTACAAGTATCTAAGCCAATTACAATTGATAGAACAATGATTAGAAAAAGTTTAATAAATAGTCTCATGGAGTTTTTAGAGGATAATAAACATGAAGATCTCCCACAAAAAATATTTGAAATAGGAGACACATTATATATTGATGAATCAAAAGAAACAAATGTCAAAACTGTGAAAAAACTAGCAGGAGCTATTTGCCATTCTACAGCTAATTTTACTGAAATTAAATCAACAATAGCAAGTCTTTTATCTAATTTAGGATATGAAATGGAAGTTTCATCATCAAATAATCCTACTTTCATTAAAGGAAGAGTAGCTAGTATTAAAGGAACTAGTAAAAACAGTACTATTTCTGGTTTCTTTGGAGAAATATCTCCTGAAGTAATTAGTAATTTCGAGCTAGAATATCCAGTGATAGCATTTGAAATAGGATTTTTATAGATAATTTCATTAAAATTATTAAATTAAAAATAAATTCTTATATCATATTAAATTCTTATATTAAAAATATTTATTTTTTATAGTTATTCTCCAATAACAGTTAATTCAACTTTCCTTGTTCTTGGACCATCAAATTCTACAAAAAAAACTGATTGCCATGTACCAACAGATAAATCGTTATTTGAAAAAGGAATAGTTTCACTTGAACCTAAAAATAAAGATTTAATATGAGAATCTGCATTATTATCAATAATATCATGATTATAACTATTATTGTTAGGAATAATTTTATTTAAAATAGACTCGAAATCATATAATAAACCTTCTTCATTTTCATTGATTACTATTGAAGAAGTTGAATGTTTTGAAAATATATTAATAATTCCAAAGTTTAATTTACTTTTAGTTAGAATTTCTTGAATATCTAAAGTTATATCTATAATTTCAGTTCTTTTGGATGTGTCCAAGCTTATTTCATATCTAAAAATTGTCATATAAATCCCAAATATTATATAATATATATAATTATTAAGAATATTGATAATTAAAAATATAGATAATTAAAAAAAATAAAAAAATAAAATAGATATGAATAACTCCTCTAGTAGAAGTTATTATACAATCTATGTTTTAATTATATAAATAAACTATAAACCAAATGATTTCTTTAAAAGGTCAACATTTACATATCCTGCTTTAAATAACTCACCAGTTCTTAAATCATTAATAACAACTTCAGCAGGTGCAAACATGCCCTTGTCTATTTTATAGAAATCAAATTCTGCTTCTTTAAATACATCAAAGAATGGTTTTCCATAACCATCAGCTGCAGATGAAGGTAATTTTTCAGCTAATTCTTTAATGTCATCACCTTCTTCAGATTCGATGTAATAATAAGTTCTTCCTCCAAAGAGAACAGCATCATTTGTTTTACCCATAGCTTTTAAACCATCCGGGTCAATTGGAGCTATTGGAGCAATTCCTGCAGCATATTTAACCTTAGTAACATCAAAATGAAGAGCTTCTAACATTTTATAAGTACCATTTTCTACAACTCTTCCAGCAATTTGAATAGATCCAACAAGAGAAGAAGTAGGAGCTACAAGTAAAGTTACATCTTTAACATCAACACCACAATCATTAGCTATAGCTTCTGCAACATCTTCACCAGGTAAATTATCGGATTCAAGAGTAAGAATTGCAATATTCGCATCATCCTCATATCCAATCTCTTCATAAGTTTCTGCTGGTTTTTTAGCTAATGCTCTTGCAGGACCAGAACCTAAAGCAAAAAAGTCACCAACACTTACAGACCAGCCAGCTTTTTGAGCACCAAGAGTGGAAATAGCAGGGAAATCAGTTTTAATCTTAACAGAAGGAAGAGCAAATTTTTCAGACAAATCTCCAGGAATAGAAATTCCAACTTCAGCTAATCCTCCAAGACATACTTTAGTATAATATTCACCAGCTTTTAAGCTTCCAGCTACATTTACACCACAATCAATAATAGTTGCACCATTATTTAATTTGGAAACAGCTATATTAAGCTCATCAGCTTTTTCAATCATTACATCTACTGTTTTTTTAGCTTCTAAATTAACACTAAGCATAATTTTTACCTCAAAGTTAAAATTGAATTAAAATTTTTATAATATATTTATGATATATTAATGATTATTTTTGTACTATTTAAAATTTTATAAATAATTTTTATAAAAATAGAATAAATTATTGATAAAAGCAGAGATAATTTAGTATATTATAAAATAATCAAAAAAAAGTAGATTTAATATATATAAAAAGTAGATTTAATGTATATAAAAAGTAAATTTAATACAATATATATTAAAAAAGTTATAAAAATATTAAAAGATTATAAAAATATTAATAAATTATAAAAATAATATAATTATCTTCTAAATCATCTTTTAATATTATTATATTAGAATCAGAAGAATAATCCTTATTCAGTGACTAAAACACCATTAAGGACACCATCTTGACCAGGTCTTGAGGTTACCTTTGCTTTACCTGCACTAGTTTCCACGATAGCTCCTTTTGTAATAATATTCCTTCTTACATAGTTGGGATCAGCAGAATTCTCAAGTACAGTAATGATTTCAACAGTTTCAGATTTATTAGACTCTGGATCAACAACATTTATTTTATTTTCAGAAGCTAATCTCAATTTCTCGTTTCCACCACGAGTCCTAATTTTTCTCAATTTTTTTTCGTCTAATCTAGTATAAGCTGGTTCTCTTCCAAGCTCTGATTTTCTTTTCCCACGATTTGCTATGTATCTTCCACCAGTTGACTTTCTTGTGGATTTTCCTTGTGATATCGCCATTATTTCACCTAATTAAAGTTAATTTTATTTATTATAAATAATTTTATTTATTAAATCTTTATTAAATCTTGTAAATTAATAATATTCAATATAAAAGACCCATTTAAATCCTTAATCACTCTTAAAAAAACCTAAAACAACCATAAATATTGATAATAAATATAATTATAATTAAAATATTATGATATTTTTATTGATATTTTTCTTACATTTGATTTAATTTAAAAGAAAAAATAGTCTTTTAGATATGATAACCAAATATTGGTTTTTATCATATATAAACTTTAATATTAACTTATATATTAATTTATATATTAACTATTATTAACAAGTTCTAAAATAAGAGCAATTTTAAAAAGTTATTATTTTTAGAATTTCTATTGTTTATAATAGTATTTAATATACTAAATACTATTAATTTATTAATTATAAATAGTTTTTTAGATAAATAGCTATTTTTATAATTATTATTAAATCTATTTATGTTTATATGACTGAATCTATTGATACTAAATCTATAATACTAAATCTATTATACTAAATCAATTAATAATATGATTAAAAATAATATAACTAAATTAGTATTAATATAACTAAGTCTATTAATAAGTATGACTAAATCTATTAATAAGTTTAAACTAATATGTAAATATCATGAATAAATTTTTATATAATAAATTTTTATTATAATAAATTTAATAAATAGAACTATTAAAATCAAGTGTTTTAAAATGGTGGCTGAAACTGATAAACAAATAGCTCTTGAGGAGGAAATAAAATCTCAAGCACATAAATTTCTTGTAGATTTTAATGCAACACTACCTGAAAGCATGGAACTTGAATATGAAGGATTCTATAGAAGAGGTTTCTTTGTAACAAAAAAAAGATATGCAGTAATAGAAGATGGAGTAATTATAGCTAAAGGATTAGAACTTGTTAGAAGAGATTGGGCTCCAGTAGCTAAAGATACCCAACAAGGAATACTGATGGCTATATTAAAAGATGGTGATGTTGAAAAAGCAGTGCAAATCATAAGAAAAATCTTAAAAAAAGTAAAATCTGGTGATGTGGATATGAAAGATCTGATTATTCACACACAAATAACCAAAAAACTATCTGATTATAAACAAATCGGACCTCATGTTGTAGCTGCGCAAAGATTAGAAGATAAAGGAATGAAAATTGGTAGAGGAACTATAATCCAATATGTGGTAGTTAAAGGTAAAGGTCCAATAAGTCAAAGAGCAATTCCATTCGAAGATTCAGAAAAATATATCTATGATTCTGATTATTATATTGATAATCAAATAATTCCTGCTGTTTCTAGGATAATGGAATCATTTGGATATACTAAAGAAAAATTAAAAGAACTTGGAGAAAAAGAAAAACAAAAAACATTAGATTCATTTTTTTAAATATTTAATGTTTTAAGCAAGGATTTTGGTGTTAGAATGGACAAAGCAATTTTTTTCGATATAGATGGAACATTATTAGATACTTCAAGCTTTGCAGAAGTAGCTAGAAAAGCAGCTATTGATGTGATGATTGAAAACGGCTTACCTTCAAATAAAGAAGAAACATATAATTTACTAAAAGAGATTATCTCAAAAAAAGGTTCAAATTATAATAAACACTTTAATGTTCTTACAAAAGAAATATGTGGTGAAGAAAATAACTTACTAGTTGCTTTAGGAATGGTTACATATCACAATGTTAAGTTTGCCCTACTTAGACCATTTCCAGAAACAATGAACATTCTTATCTATCTAAAAAATAAAGGATATAAATTAGGAGTAATTTCTAATGGTATAACAATAAAACAATGGGAAAAGTTAGTTAGATTGGATATTCATTATTTTTTTGAAGAAGTTATTACATCAGAAGAAGTAGGATCTGAAAAACCTGAAAAAAAAATATTTGAAGAAGCATTGAATAGAATGAATTGTAAGGCAGAAAATAGTATTATGGTAGGTAATAAATCTGAAATTGATATTATTGGAGCTGTAAATGCAGGTATGTCTGCAATACTAGTAAATTCTGATGATAGTCATATGATTACCAAAAAAACATTGGATAATTCTAATATTGAGATTATCGATAATATAGGAGAAATATATCAAATACTATAAAGATTGATTTATTTAAATTTTAACAAAAGGAAGAAGAAAGATATTTTAAATATAATTTTATATTATACTGAAAAGAAAAATTAAAAATATACAAAAAACATTGGAAATTATAAATTAATACTAAAAAACAGTGCTAATGTTAAAAACTAATAATAAAAATAATAATAATATTAAAAAATAATAAAAAACTAATAATAAAAAAATTGTATTAATATTCTAAAAAATAGTAATAATTCTAAAAAGTAATAATAAAAGTTAATAATAAAAGTAATAAAAATTAAGTAATAAAAATTAATAAAAATAAATTATTATAAAAAAATATGATATTCAAGGGTTTAAACAACACCTTGAGCCATCATAGCATTAGCTACTTTTATAAAACCTGCTATGTTAGATCCAATAACATAATTTTCTTCAAAACCATATTCTTTAGCAGCTTGATCAATACAATGGTATATATTTACCATAATAGCTTTTAATCTTGAATCAACTTCTTCAAAAGACCAACATAACTTTGAACTTCTTTGAGCCATTTCTAATGCACTTGTAGCTACTCCACCAGCATTAGCTGCTTTTCCAGGAAGATAAACAACGCCTGCTTTTTGTAAAATTTCTGTTGCTTCAAGAGTGCAGGGCATATTAGCTCCTTCAGATAAATATTTAACATTATTAGAAACAAGTTTTCTAGCAGAATCTCCATCTAACTCATTTTGAGTTGCACAGGGAAATGCTATATCACATTTAAGATCCCAAATATTATTACTACCTTCAACAAATTTTGCAGTCAAATTTTCATCATCAAAATAATCTAAGTATTCAGATATTCTACCATAATTAATTTCTTTAATTTCTTTTATAAAAGGTATTTGAATACCATTCTCATCATAAATATATCCAGAAGAGTCAGACATAGCTATAACCTTTGCACCTAACATAATAGCTTTTTCAGCAGCATAAATAGCAACATTTCCAGAACCAGAAACAACAACAGTTTTACCTTGAAAAGAATCGTTTCTCTGTTTTAATGCTTCTTCTGTAATATAAACAAGACCATAACCTGTAGCTTCAGTTCTAACAAGAGAACCTCCATATTCTAAACCACTACCAGTTAACACACAATGGTGTTCATTTGAAATCCTATTATATTGTCCAAATAAAAATCCAACTTCTCTAGAACCAACACCAATATCTCCAGCAGGAACATCAGTATCTGGACCAATATAATTATACAATTCAGTCATGAAGCTTTGGCAAAATCTCATAATTTCATTATCAGATTTTCCTTTAGGATTAAAATCACTACCTCCTTTTCCACCACCAATATTCATTCCAGTTAAAGAATTTTTAAGGATTTGTTCAAAACCTAAAAATTTAATAATGGATAAATTCACAGATTCATGGAAACGTAATCCTCCTTTATAAGGACCAATAGCACTATTGAATTGTATACGATAACCTCTATTTACACGTACTTTACCTTCATCATCAATCCAAGGCACTCTAAATATTACAATTCTTTCTGGTTCAACGTATCTTTCTAAAAGTCCTGCTTTTTGATATTCGGGGTGTTTTTCAAATACAGGTTCTATTGATTCGAGAATCTCTGTTGCAGCTTGAATAAATTCAGGTTGATTTTCGCTTTTTTTCTTTAAATCTTCTAAAACATCACTTACATATGACATATGATCACTCCTCATATTGGAATCTATAATTTTGTTACTAAAATTAGCAACATTATTTATTTTAACAGATTCAAAACATATATAAAAAAAGAATAAAAATAGCATACTATCTCAAAGGTAAAATATAATCATTAGCTGTGAGAGCTTTACACAATTTTTATTGTACACAATTAAATATTATTATTTCCATTATTATACTTTGTGATTTTGTTCAGCTAATATATATAGTATAATTAATAATTTTAATATAAATCATCGAAATTATATTAATTGTACAAACATATAAAATAATCATAAAAATCTAGTTAGATTTTTAGATTAATAGATAATTTATTAAAATTATTATAATAAATTAAGGATAATACCATACGATAGTTTTAAAATTAAATTGAAGTTAGAAAATAAAATAATAAAAATAAAAGAATATTTAACAAAACATAAAAAAATACAGATAATATAAAAAAATATAAAAAATATAGAATATTATAGAAAATATAAAAAATATAGGAAATATAGAATATATAGAAAATATAAAAGAAAATAAGAATAAAAAAGAAATAAAAATAATTAAAAATAAAGCTAATTAAAGATAAACTAATCAAAAATAAAGTTTTAATAAATAAAAACCCTTAACTGTAAGGAGCAAATTTATGATTATAAAAACTCCATCAAGAATACATATGGCATTAATAGATTTGAATGGATCTTATGGGAGACGTGATGGAGGTATTGGATTAACAATATCTAAACCAAACTTTGTTCTAGAAGCTGAAATACTGGAAAAAGGAATAAGTATTGATTTTGACAAGAATATAAAAGACAATGATATAAAAAGCCAATGCCTTTTGAAAATAAAGGACTCTGCAGAAAAAATAATTTCACACTTTAATATAGATAATGGATTCCATTTTAATGTTAATGAAGCCTTTCTAACACATTCAGGATTAGGTTCTGGAACTCAAATATCTTTAGCTACTGCAAAATTAATATGCGAATACAATGGAATATCAATAAATGGAGTAGAATTAGGGAAAATTCTTGGTAGAGGAGGAACATCTGGTGTCGGAATATACTCTTTTGATCAAGGAGGACTTATAATAGATGGAGGTCATGATATAAATGAAAAAACAGAATTTTTACCATCTTCAGCTTCAAAAGCTAACCCTCCAAACTTAATTGGAAGATATGATTTTCCAAAAGAATGGGATATACTGATAGCCATTCCTGAATCTAGGACGATAATGGGAAAAAATGAAGTAAATATCTTTCAAGAATATTGTCCTGTTCCAAAAAGAGATGTTGAAAAACTATCCCATCTTATCTTTATGAATTTAATTCCATTTCTCTTAGAAAAAAATATTAAGTCTTTTGGTAATGTTATTAATGAAATTCAGAAAATAGGGTTTAAAAAGGTGGAATTAGACCTTCAAAAAGAAAAAATTAAGACAGCAATGGAAAAAATGAGAGAATTTGGAGCTTATGGTGTGGGTATGAGTTCATTTGGACCATCCATATATGGAATATTGGATAAAAAAAATAGGGATGCATTTAAAGCAACAAAAGAATTTATTGGAGAAGATGGCATTGTTTTCAAAACAAAAGCTCAAAATCATGGTTTTGAGCTAAAAAGATGAAATATCAATGAATAAGAAATAAACTATACATAAAACATCAAAATATAAAAGAAATATAAATAAACTATACTAAAATATGAAAAATATAAAAATAAAGTATGAAAAATATGAAAGAAATATAAATAAACTATAGTAAAAGTCAAAATCATGAAAAATTACAACTTATTATCAATGATTATAGATACTTATCAATGAAATTTTAAGTGAGACAAAATAAAAGAAGTTAAAAATCCTAAACCCATTAAAAGTCCAGTTAATTCATGAGTTTCTTTAAAAGCTTCTGGAAGCATAACATCAGCTATAAGTGAAATTAAAGCTCCAGCAGCTATTCCTAAAGCAATAGATAAAACAAAATGATCAGTGTTAGAAAAAATAATGAAACTTAATGTTGCAGATATAGTAGCTAATATTGTTACAGATGACCATATTAAAAGTATTGATTTTTTATTCCATCCACCTAATTTCATATCAGTTGATCCAGAAAGACTTTCAAATAAATTAACAATCAAGATAGAAAACACTAAAGCTAAACTAATAGGCCCTCCAATAATTACCAAAAGTCCAATAGCTATTGCCTCAGGAATACCATCTAATATAACCCCTATCATGATAATGAAACTTTCAACTTGATATTTATTATACTCTTTTTTAGATTTATGAGCATAGACTTCAAATAATGCATTTTTTAAAGAAAATAAAACACCTTTACCTAAAAAAAATCTATTTGAGTTATCTCCATTTTTAATATAAAAATTATTGAGAATATTACTTTTATTATCTTTACTATTTTCATTTTTATTGTTACTAGAACTATCAAAATCATTATATCCATTATCAAAATTAATAACATTGTTAGAAGGATTTTTCAATTTTCTATTTTTTATATTTAAATGATGTATAACAATATCAAAAATCGTGAAAATAAAAGCACCGATAATGAACCCATATACAGTTGGAGCTAGTCCTCCATAGCTATATGCCTCAAAAAGTATTTCAAAGCACACAGCAGAACTTAAAATTCCTGCACTAAATATTGTAAATGAAGCCAATATTTTTTTAGGAATATTGAAATAATATCCTAAAACTGACCCAATAATCAATGAAAAAGTTCCAATAAATCCCCAAAATGACGCATAGATAAAATCAGGAAACATGATAATCTTTAAATTATAAAATTTAATAAATAAACATTTAATATAAAATTTAATAAATGAATATTTAATATACTTTTTTGATATATTATTTTATATTATTTACTATGATATTTTATATAATATTTATTATTTATTTTTATGTTATACATTATACTATTTATTTTTATATTATATATTTTAATGAAATATAACTTTATTAATAGAATATATAAAAAATAACCTAATTCATATTAATATTATTGATAAATATATTAATATTTATTAATAATCTAAATAATAAATAAATATTATATATAATATCATGAAAAAAATATAAATAGTATCTACAATAATAAATATATACATGAAAAATATATAGGAGGTGAGAAAATTAAGTCAAAAAGTAAAATTATAGAAATCACAGTGCTTACAATTACAATTTCAACATTACTATTAATCAGCTTATCTTCAACAAGTGCTGCAGAACACAATATAACAAATAGCACAGTTGGAGGATTAAATAAAACAGTAGCCGAATCAACCGATGGAGATTTGATAAATCTTGAAAATGGTATATATACCGATAATATAACTAACATAATCATAGATAAAAACTTAACAATCAAGGGCGAAAATAGAGAGAACACTATACTTAATGCTCAACAATTAGGAAGAATATTTTATATTAACCCAGGAAACACCTTAACTTTAATAAACATAACCATAATTAATGGATATGCTAATAGTGGAGGGGCAATATTTAACAATGGAGGAAAAATAACACTAACTAATTGTAATTTTAGTAACAATACTGCAAATGATGGAAGTGGAGGAGCAATATTTAATAGTGGACCAAACATGGAAGTTATTAATTCTAGTTTTTCCAATAACACAGCAAGTAGAACTGCTGGTGCTATTTTTAATAATGCAATTAACATAACCGTTATTAACTCTATTTTTAATAATAATGTTGCTGGAATTGATGGTGGAGCTATAGAACATAGTGGTTCAAACCTAAAAATTATTAATTCTCGATTCACAAATAACAGAGCTAATAGTAGTGGTGGAGCAGTTTACAGCTATGCAAGTGATCTAGAAGTTACTAACTCAAATTTTACAAATAATACATCCCTTGCTCCAGATAGTTGGGGTGGTGGTGCTATATATAGTACTGGAGGAAATAAAATCATTATAAACAGTTCCAAATTTACTAATAACAAAGCCACTAGCTATGGAGGAGCTATAGACATATATTATGGAGATAATATAACAGTAACAAAATCTGAATTCAATGGAAATAATGCGAGTTATGGAGGAGCCATTTTCAATACTGCAGGCACTAAATTCCTAATAAATAGCTCTAAATTTAATAAAAACAAGGCAAGTAATGATGGTGGAGCAATTTACAACTACTATACTGAAGAAATGAATGTTGTTGATTCAAATTTCACAGAAAATACAGCAGAAGGTTATGGAGGAGTTATATTTAATGATGCCATGATGAGACTTTCAGGAAATATTAAACAAAAAACAAAAATATTAAACAAAAAATAAAAATATTAAATGAAAAAATAAAAATATTAGCTAAAAAAACAAAAATATTAAACAAAAAAGTAAAAAATAATAAAAGAGGAATTATACAAAATAACAATAATCTAAAAAAATAACTTAAAAATAACTTAAAAATAACTTAAAAAAGGAATTTAAAAATGAATCAAAAAATAAAAAAATTATGAAAAATTATAACTAGATAAAATAATTATAACAATAAAATTCTATTCTCAATTAATAAAAGTTCATATGATTAAATAATCTTCATATGATTAAATATTAATTATAATTCAAATATCAATCGAAAGATTAATTATATTACTTTGTATGAACATATTAAATATTAATTAATATATAAGGTGTTGATTTTTATTAGAGAAAAACACTTACCATTTTGGTTAGATAAAGAAGAAACATTAGAATTTCCTACTGTTAAAGATAAAACAAAAGTTGATGTAGCTATTGTTGGAGGAGGAATAGTAGGAATTACAACAGGATTAATGCTTAAAAAACAAGGTTTTAAGGTAGGCATAATAGAATCAAAAAAGATAGCCTCTGATGTAACAGGATCGACAACAGCTAAAATAACTATATCATCAAATTTAGTCTATGATGAGATATTATCTGATTCTGGTTTGGAAGTCGCTTTAAAATTCAGAGATGCAAACATATTAGCTTTTGATAAAATATCTGAAATAATTAATGAATATAAAATCGATTGTGATTATGAAAAGATTCCATTATATATCTATTCAACAGATCAGAATAATTATAAAGATATTGAAAAAGAATATAAAGCATTGCAAAAATTAGATATAGATGCTGATTTAACTGATGATTTTCAAATGCCTTTTAATGAAGAATCATTCAAGGAAAACAATGCGAAAAGCAAGGACAGTGAGAATAATATTGGTATGAATAAAGCTATAAGATATAATAATCAAGCTATATTTCATCCCAAAAAGTATAGTAATTCATTAGTAAAGCTAATACCTGGAGAAGGATCTCATGTATTTGAAAATAATAAAGTAATAGATATTAAAGAAGGTAAAATAAATACTGATAAAGGAGATATTTTTGCTGATTCTATTATCATAGCTACAAATTCACCAATATATGATCCAGATTCAACTTTATCATATATGTCCCCAATCAAATCCTACATGTTAGGAGTATATGTAAAAGAAAAAATACCTGATGCTATGTTTGTTGATATAAATCCTTTCCATACTTATAGAAAGACTCCAACTGAAAAAGGAGATTTATTAATCATTGCAGGAGAACATCATCATACAGGTAAAAGTAAAGACACTAGTGCAAACTTCAAAAAATTAATAGAATATACAAAGAAAAAGTTTAATGTTAATTCCATCGAATATTACTGGTCGAATCAAGATAATAAAACTACCGACAGGTTGCCAGTTATTGGAGAGACTTCTCAAAAGGGAATTTATATAGCTACTGGATTTGGTAGCTGGGGAATGGTAAAAGCAACGTTAGCAGGAATGATGCTAACAGACTTAATATCAAATAAAAAAAATATTTATACTGAAGCTTTCTCACCAAAAAGATTTAAAAAACAAAAATCAATAAAGAAAAAATGTCAAAGTAGCTTCAATACAAAAAATTTGAACACAGAAGAATTAAAAATAGTAAAAGATGCAATATTAGATTTAAATCCTGGAGAAGCTAAAATAATTGAACTTCCTAAAAGAGGTATATCTATCTATAAAGATTTGAAATCCAATGTTTTTGCACTCCAAGCAAACTGTACTCATTATGGATGCAGACTAAGCTGGAATTCAGCAGAAAAAACTTGGGATTGTCCACAACACGGTTCTCTTTTTGATTATAAAGGCAATTCGATTCATGGTCCAGCTATTAAAAACTTAAAATCTTATTTAGATCAAATAAATCAAAATAATAGGTTTAATGAATAAATAAGAGATATTAAATTTTTATACTAAATTAAACCCTATTTTAATTATTTTAGCTATTTTGTTTCTAATTCTTCCTTCAATTCTAAAGATTTATCAAAATAGTGATTATATTTATTTAAAGAGTAATATTTTTATTATTATGAAAATTATAAATAAGGATATAAAATAAGGATATGATAAGATTTAAAAAACTAATAAATGGAATTAAAAAGATTGTTTAATATAATCAATAAATTATTGATTAATTAAAAAGAACAAGGTTACTTTCAATAGATAAATACTTTCATACAACAAAAAGATATTATTATAAAAAGAACTTAACAATAAATATTACTCTAAAATTCATTTAATATTAAATTTATCTAATATTAAAATTATCTAACAGTAAATTCATATAATAAACTTTTTTATTTAATGATTTTCCCTTTATAAATTTATCTATTCTTTAAAATTATTATTCTGTATTTTCAATAATTTTAAAAGCAATCCATCATGTCCTAAAATTTTATTTATCTTTTTAATATCACTAAATATTTTTGACTTAATTGAATTTTTTGTTTTTTTAGATTCTTTTGGTCTTTCAGGGTTTTCATAATGCTCATTGTGTTCCATTAGCTCATTTGAAAGGCTTTTTTCTAGGGATGAAATCGGTTCAAAGCTACAGAGTAAATATAGGAACAAAAGCACTATAAATAATGTAGTTGTTTTGTTCATGTCGGTAGCCTATATTTTAATATTAGCATAGGTAGCTAATTAGACAGTTTCGAAGTTATCTTTGTTTTTAATCAAAACTAAAGACTTTGACCTCTTGCTTTATTAGAATATCTATTATTAGAATATATGATTAAAATGATTATGATTAAATAATTATGATTAAATAATTTTATAATTAAATAATTTTTAATTTAAAATATTCTAATTATTTTATATTATAGTCTAATTATTTTATTATATTCCAAGCATTCATAGGCCAAATTTTTTAGTCCCCTATAACATTAAAATTTAATTAAGGATTTTAGATATCACATTTATAATTATAAATTAATCAAATTTTTTTAAAATTCTTTTTAAACTCTTTTTTAAACTATATAATATATTTATAAATTATATATTAGCTAATTAAGATCTAAAAAATTTAATATTTTATACACTCACACAAAAATATATTATATTTCAAAATATATAAACTTTACTTTTTGAGAATTTTTATTCCTAAAATGTGAACAAATATTAAATAATGAATAAAGAATGATTAAAAAATATAATATGAAAATATAATTTTAAAATGAAATATCCTAATAATCTCTTAAAAAATCTAAGAATAAAATTGAAAAATAAGGATTAGTTCAAAAAACATAAAAAACAAGATAAATATAACATTCGATGGATAGATACATTCGATGAATAAAAAGACATTATTAATTAAGTTACAATAAAGAAAATACAAAATCTTTCTAAGAAAAACTAATCTGTTATTTTATCTATTTTTTGTTTTTTATCTATTCTTAGCATATTTACTATACTTATTATTCTATTTTTAGCATATTTAGTATTTATAATGATTTTTAACTTATTTTAATTGTTATTCTTATATTTTTTTTATTCATTGTTTTGATGTTGGATTTATATATAATAATAAACATAATCTATAATAGGATGAGGTAGTATAGCTATATTAATTAAAGTAATTATATAATCAAATTATAAATGATTATATTTGAATAAATACAAACAAATTTATTTCCATTTAATAATATAAGTTAATTTAATCAAATAATGTATTATATAAAATATATTCTATTAATTGTATTATCATTTTATTAGTCATATTATTCGTTATTAATAATGATTATTTATTAATTTAATATTATGAAATTAAAAGTATTAATATTTAATAAACTCTCCATAATATCTTATTTTTAATATTATGGAAATTAACTACATATGGAGTGATAAAATGGAATATAGTTTAAGTAGAAAAATGATAGCAGAACTTGTTGGAACATTTTTATTAGTATTTTTTGGTACTGGTTCTGCAATAGGCGCAGCATGGATTGTACATACTTATGTTCCAACAGGATCTATTGGAGCGCTTGGAGGTTTTGCAGAATGGCTAGCTGTTAGTTGGGGATTTGGTATCACAGCTATGGCAGTTATCTATACATTTTGAAAAATTTCTGGAGGGCATATAAATCCCGCTGTAACAATTGGATTGTTAGTTACTAAAAACATTCCTGGTAAAAATGCATCTGGATATATTCTAGCTCAATTTATTGGAGCAATCATTGCTAGTTTATGTCTTCTTGGAATATTTGGTGTTGATATTGGAGCAGGAATTGGAGCTCTTGGTGCAAATGCTCCTGCAACAGGAATAAGTTTTTCACAAGCTATGTTGGCTGAGATAGTCGGTACTTTCTTATTAGTCCTAGTTGTAATGGGAGTAGCTGTTGATAAAAAAGCAGACCCAGGAGTTTATGGATTATCCATTGGTATGGCTATTGGTATTTCTTTAACATTTTTAGGCCCTATTACTGGAGGATGTATTAACCCAGCCCGTGGTTTTTCACCATATCTTGTAAACTTTTTAGTTGGAAATCCTGCAGGTTTAATTTGGACTAATTATTTAATATTATTGATTGGACCTATTGTTGGTGGAATTATAGCTGCTTTATTATATAAATTCCTTGCAAACCCCAACTCAAAAGAAATATCTACATAAATTAGTTAAATAACTAATTATTATTTTTTTAATTATTTTAACTAATATCTATTCTTTATATTGATTTAAATCATTTTATCTTTAATTATTAAATATGATTTAATATTAATTATTATTTTTTTATTTTTTGAAGATGTTTTTCCAAGTAATTCATATATTTCTTTAAAAGCTAGATTGTATTGTCGTATCCATGATTATAATACTTTCTTCTATACAATAATTGCATTAATTTATATCTTTTTCTGAAAATTTTATTTTATTTACAAGTCCCATACTTTTTTAAGCTTGTGAAAACTTGAAATCATTAATTATTGATTTAAAAATTTAAAAAAAGAAATTAAACATTAAAATAATAATAATAATAATAATAAAAAAGAAATTAACTATTCAGATTTCAACTGTTTACCTATTTCTTTTCCAATTTCATAACATTTAAGTAATTCTTCTTCAGTAGGAATATATGTTAAATCATATTGTTCTACTATTTCAAAACCTGCTCCTTGAAGGTCAGCTGTTAGTTTTCTGTTAGCTCCTCCACCCCAACCTTTAGAACCAAATACAACTGCTTTTTTCTGATAACCAGTCTTTTTAAAAGAAAGAGCATTGAAGTAATACATCAAGTCCCCTAAGCTAGGATAAGGGTTATTCATTATAGTAGGACTACCAACAAAAATAGCTTTACTATCAAGAACATCTGTTACAACATCACTCCTACCATCTGTATGTAAAAAATAAGACTTAACTTGGATTCCTTCACTAATAAGACCTTCCATCATAGCATGAGCCATTTTTTGTGTGGAATGGTGCATTGTATCATATAAAAAAGTTACTTTATCTTTACATTCTCCAGAAGCCCATTCTTTATACTTATTAATTAATTTCATAGGTTCTGTTAAAATTTGTCCATGAGATGGAGCAATAGTTTTTATTTTCTCAAGAAGACCTAATTCAACAACTTCATCAAGCTTTCTTAAAACAAGGGGAGAAGAGGGAGTTACTAAATTAGCATAAAACTTTTGTGCATGACTTATTAAGAAATCTTCTGAAATATCAGTATCATATCTTTCACTTGCACAAATATGTTGGCCAAATGCATCATTTGAAAATAATATTCCATCTTGTGCTAAAAATGTGAACATACTATCTGGCCAATGTAACATAGGTGCTTCAAGAAAAGTAAAAGTTTTACCACCAATATCAAGAGTATCTCCAGTTTTAACTACATTCATATCAAAGTTTTCGAGTGAAGGTACATGACTTATAAGACCATTAACAGCCTTAGGAGAACAATAAAGATCTAAATCTGGGAATTTCCTAACAAATTCAGCTAAACATCCACTATGATCATTTTCAATATGATTTTGAATAATTACATCGATTTTTGGCTCTTTACCTTCTTTATTAAAAGCATCATATATTCTTGCCCAAAGCTGTGCAGAAGATCCTGGATACGTATTATCAATTAATACTGTTTTTTCTTCACCAAATACTAAGTAACAATTGTATGTTGTACCATCTAAAGTATATCCATGGTAATCTCTTAAATCCCAATCAAGAACACCAACCCAATATACTCCATCCGCTATTTTAAATGCATCTGCTTTCATATTTCCACCATTTAATATATTTCATTATTTATAGTTATATAATCAATTATATAGATTAAAATATAAATTAATCTAATATTTATTCTATTAATAATGCATTAAATATATTTCTAATCAACTATATTTCCAATTAAATATATTTCTAATTTTAAATATTTAAATCTGTCTCAATTAATCTGTCATTAAATTATTTTCATTAATTGTCTCAATTAATTGATTATTTTTATGTAATTTATGCAATACAAATAAAGATAAATAATACAAATAAAGATAAATAGTTATAAAATGTTATATAACATTGAATATATTTTAATAATAATTAGAAAAAATAATTCACTAAAGCATCTTTATTGAAATATTTCTAGAATTAATATATAAAAAAATATGGAATTAAAGTATAAATTAGTAAATAAGTTAATAAATCTAAAAAAGTGGTTTTATGAAAAATATGGAAAAAATAGTTTGTTTAGTTGATGGAGAACATTATTTACCAGTTACTAAATCTGCAATTGAAATATTAAATAGTTTAGAACATGTAGATGTTGTTGCAACAGTTTTTATTGGAGGAACCGAAAAATTAAGAACAGATAATCCTGAAAGCTATGCCGAAATGATGGGAATGCCCGTACATTTTGGTCCAGATGAAAATGAAATTCCCTATGATTTAATAGTTGAAATGATTAAAGAATATGATGCAGATGTTGTAATGGATTTAAGTGATGAACCAGTACTTGATTACACCAAAAGATTTAAAATAGCTTCAAAAGTGATTAGAGAAGATGTTTTATACAGAGGACCAGATTTTGAATTTCAACCATTAACAGAATATAAAATACCAACAAAACCATCCATTAAAATACTTGGAACTGGTAAAAGAATAGGTAAAACAGCAGTATCTGCGTTTGCAGCAAGACTTATAGATGAAAACGGTTATGAACCATGTGTTGTAGCTATGGGTAGAGGAGGTCCAGAAGAACCTGAAATTGTAAGAGGAGATGAATTAGAAATTACACCAGAATTTTTAATGGAACAATCTAACAAAGGTGTTCATGCAGCTTCTGACCATTGGGAAGATGCACTTATGAGTAGAATTCTTACCATTGGTTGTAGAAGATGTGGAGGTGGAATGTCTGGTGATGTATTCATGACAAACATGAAAAAAGGTGCTGAGATAGCTAATGAAGTTGAATCAAAATTTATTATATTTGAAGGTAGTGGTGCAGCTGTTCCCCCAGTTAAAACAGACAAACACATTGCATTAATAGGAGCAAATCAACCAATTTTAAATATAACCAATTTTTTCGGACCATTCAGAATAAGTTTAGCTGATTTGGTTATTCTTACAATGTGTGAAGAACCAATGAGTACACCTTCAAAGATAAAAGCAATAGAAGAGTTTATAAGTGAAATAAATCCAAATGCAAAAATCATATCTACTGTATTCAGACCTAAACCTCATGGTGATATTAATGGTAAAAATGTGTTGTTTGCTACCACAGCTCCAGATGAAGTAAAAGATGTTTTAGTGAGTCATTTAGAAGAAAATTATGGATGTAAAGTTGTTGGAACTACACCACACCTTTCAAACAGGCCACTTCTTCAAAAAGATATCGAAAAATACATAGGTCATGCTGATGTAATGCTTACTGAACTTAAAGCTGCAGCTGTAGATGTTGCTACTAAAGATTCACTTGAAGCAGGTCTTGAAGTTGTTTATTGTGATAACATCCCAATAGCTATTGATGATGCTTATCCAGATCTTGATGAATCCATTCTTGAAATAGTAGATGGAGCTATTGAAGATTTTAATAAAAAACAATGATAAAAATACATAAACGAATTAATCATAAGGAAATATAAAATAAATACCAAAATTAAATTAAATATCACGATTTTTATATAAAAGATTATATTAAATTATATAAAAGGAGATAAAATGCCACTTGTATCAAGAATAGAGATTGTAAAAAAATCTAAACAACCAGTAATCTCTATTAAAACCAAAACAAAAATGGAAAATCTACCTATAGTAATAGGGGAGACCTATGGAAAAATAGAAGAATATCTGAGAGAAATTGGAGAATATCCTGAAGATATTCCTTTTGTACGGTATTTTAATATGGACATGGAGAATTTAAAAGTAGAAATAGGTTTTCCTGTTTGCAAAGAGTTACCTGAAAAAGATGATATAGAATTCAGCTATATAGAAGAGATGAAAGCTGTGTATGGCCTCTATCAAGGACCTTATCAAGAGATGGGAGAAACATACGATGAAATTATGATTTGGATTGAAGATAATGGGATGAAACCTACTGGAATATTTCTAGAAAGCTATTACAATAGTCCAGAGGATGTTTCAGAAGATAAGTTATTAACTAGAATTTTAATGCCCTTAGATTAATAGTTAAATCCTTTTGTTTCTATATTTATCTTTTAATACTCATTTTCATATTTACTTTTTCAATATCTATTTTTTATGCTTATCTTTTTCATATTTATCTTTTTTAAAAGAATTTACAACTATTATCTTTAATGCTTTTTTAAATTATATCAACAATAAATCAACAATAAAAATTTTAAATATTAAAATTCAAAATAACAATGATAATAAAAAATGAAAATATTTCAAAATAATAAAAATATTTCAAAATAATTATGATAATAAATAAAATTTTAAAATAATGATAAAAAGATTAATAAAATAAATAAGGTGTCAATTTGGAAAAAGAAGATATAAAAAAGATTTTGACATTTACAATAAAAGAAAAAGAAATAATAAGAGAATTAAATCTTCCAGAAGAAATTTTTTTGCCACTTTTCTTTTCAGTCCGTTTTGGAGGGGACTGGAGTGTTAATAAAAACTCTAAAAAGTTAATGTCTATAAAAGAAAAAGTAACAGAGTATGATAAAAAAACTAAAATAGGATATACATTAGAGAAAATATACTTATTTGTTAATCCCGAAATTTTATCAAAAGAAGGTAAAATATACAGAATGGAAAAATGTGGAAATAAAAATGAAAGAGAGCTAGTTGAAAGACCATATATAACAAAAGTAAATGGAGAATATATTTTAGAAGCCATTTTAAATCCAAAAGATATGGAAATCTCTGTAAAACATTTGGAAGGGCCTTTAAACTTTTATGGACCTGCTGCATATGGATCTTCTCATGAAATGGAACACCTTGAGAATAATAAAGCACAAGGAATTCCTTTTTGGGACTTTAAATACATTTTAAAACATTGAACTCATGAAAACTTGTAAAAACTTCTGAAAACCTGTAAAAACCTGTAAAAACCTGTGAAAAATCATTACATCCAATAATAACTTATAAAAAACTATAATAAACTTATAAAAACTTATAAAAAACTTAAATATAATTATTTAAAAAATATAAAAAATATTTAATATTTGTAATTAATTAAGAATAGTTTTATTATTAACTAATTACAAATAATTAAAATGATGATTAAAAATGTTGAAGGAAGTTAAATTAAAACTAAGAAAAAATGAGGAAATAATCTATGCAAGATTAGTAGAAGTTTCTAACCCTGATATTTCACCTACTACTGGTTTACTATATGATGTTAAGGTAGATTTAGAAAAAAGGAATGAAATATATAGACATGGATTAAAATTCGATATTACTGATGGTAAAAAAACATTGAAGGAATGTAGAGTGTTTAATATTGATGGAAAATATGTTAAGTTTATATCAACAGAATAGTATGACATAATTTAATACTTTTTGATAAATAGCTACTTTATTTTTATTATTAAATCTTAAATAGATTATATATTAATGTTTTTACACTGAATATACATATTATTGAATATACATCAAAGATATTTATTATTGAATATACTTTGAATCTCATTATCTTAATATTAAAATCTGATTATCTAATACTAGAGATTATCTAATATTAGATATTATTATAAAAATAACCACAACATTTATATAATAAAAATAATAATATAACAATTGTTATAATATATAACATGTCATAGATAGAAAATTGCCATCAATTGACAAAATCTTTTATTCCATAGAATGGTTTTAAATAAGCCTATCAACTCATAATTTAGTCAACCTCAAAGTATTGTTAATTGAGGTTATTTTCTTCCAAATAATTTTATATAAAATCTAAAATATTTTACATGAAAATCAAAGATATATAAAAATCAAACAGAAAAAAAAGTTTAGGTATGCCTAAACATTTATATACTAGAAAAAACAATATTAAGTTTGCAGGACAAAAACATATGAACAAAACATTTATGTCCTAAAAGCCCTTAATTAAAAAATTAAAACCTCCACGAAATAGCAGCTTTATCCTCGTATTATAAAACATGACTAAAATGGAATTGAATTTAATTAAGGGCTTTTTCTTCTGCCATATAAAAAAAAATTATAGAATTAAAATAAAAGTATAATTAAGAATAATTTTTATTTAATTCACTCTTAACTTCATCATATCTCTCAAGAAGTAAATCAAAAAGATCATTAATTAATTCATTACTGTTTTTATCTAAATAATTAAGACCAATTTCAGTAATTCCTTTTTTTGTAGAAGTTTTATCAATTATATCAGAAGTACACAAATTATCAGTATCAATCTGAATAAAAGTACTTAAAAAAGTTTTAACTACTATATACTTAGCTTCATCAACATTAATCTTGTTTTTAGATTTTAAATTAGCTATACTAACTAAATTATCGATTATAAGTGAAATAAAAGCTGGAGCACAGCTTGTTAAAATAGTAGCTATTTCAACAGCCCTATCATTATTTTCATCATTACTTAGTTCAAAATCATCAATTATTCGTATGTAACTAAATTCATTGAATATTTCTTCGATTAAACACTTATCAGTGTTTGAAGTGTTATTACTATGTAAAATTAGAGAAATCCCCAATTTATTGTTACATGCATTTTTAAAACAATTAAAAGTATGATTACTACCAATATCACTATTATTATCAATATTATGAATATTATTTACATCTTCATTATTATTAATATTAATAGATTCATTATGATAATTATTAAAAGTAGAAACAATAGAAGGAATAACTTGGCTAACAGAACCTTTATAGAAACTATTTATATTTTCAAAACTTAATCCTGCACATACATGAACAATATGAGAATCATCAGTGAGAAAAGGAGAAATCTGAAATATCAGATCTTTAAATTCAGGAGTTTCAACAAAAATAAAGATTTTATCACAATTTTTAGCTAAATATGTATTATCATCAGTGATAGTAATATCAGGATAATCTTTTTTAAGTTTATTGAGCTTTGATAAAGTTCTATTTGAAATAATCATTTCATTAGGATAGAATATCTTCAAATTAAGAATATTTTCAACTATCATTTTCCCCATATTTCCATATCCAATAAAGCCATACTTTTTCATAAAACCTACACCTTAAAAGATTTATCCTAAAATTATATATCTCTAATTAGATATCCTCAAATATATACCTTCAATTATATATCCTCAATTATATATCTTCAATTAAGTAATCCTTATTATTTAAATTATATGATTTATTACAAATAAAATCTTTAACAACTTCATTAAACCATTCATAATCAATAATATTCCAAAGATGAAGAGATCTATAAACTCCAAAAACATGAGCTTTATTAAAAATATCCTTTATTAAGCTTGCAGATTTTTTAACTTTAGGATACTCTTTTGTTCCAAACAAAACTAAAAGATTTTCACCATTATTATCTCTTTTATTGTTAGTATTATTATTTTTAGAATTTTTTTTATTACTTTTATTATTTTTATACTTGTTATTTTCGTTATTTTTATACTTACTTTTTCTATTGTTTTTATTTTTAGTTTTACTATTTTCGATTTTAGGTATTTTAAATTTTAATGACTCTTTAGTAATTGAATTAAAACTCTCAATTGAAATTTTTTCATTTGATTCTTTTATAAATTCATAATACTTTTTTTCTAAGCCGTATTCAGCTAATAGTGCTTTAATAAGAAATTTATTAGGTTTTTTATCTAAAATATCCATTTTAAATATATTCATCATAGAAACTACATTATTGAAATCATCTTCTTTAGGATCTTCATATAAGTTAACTCCAGATACAATAACATTATCAACTAAAGCAGGATATTTAGATAATAAATATAATGCAATCTGACCACCTAAAGAAACCCCTACTAAATTTACTTTCTTTATTTTATTATTATTTCTAGAATCATAGGCTTTTTCTTGAATCAATTCTTTTATAATTTTTGAAGAGGTTTCTATTGAAAATTCATTCGCAAAATAGCTATTTCCATGGTTTGGAAGATCCAAATATATACAGTGAAAATCTTTAAAATAATCTCTTTGATTTATCCAAACCCAATTACTTAATAAATTAGAGTGTATAAAAAAAATTATCTCGTTATTTGAAATTCCTTCTTCTTCAAAATAAAGAATATTTTTCGAATCATTCATTAAAACACCTATATATTCTAATAATTTGTATATTCTAATATATAAAATATAATAAAAATAAATAATAAGAATAATAATAAGAATATAAAAAGAATAATAAAAATAATAAGAATAATAAGAATAATAGAATAAATACTAGTAAAATAGATAGTAATAAGATAAAAATTAATAAAATAAGTATTATTTATAAATAAAGCATCAAAAGTTATTTAATAAAACATTTTAGAAATTCTTATTAAAGTTATTATAAATACCATTAAGCTTAATTATAAAAGCTTATTAAAATATTAAAACTTACTAAATTATGAAAACTTATTAAAATTAGTATAAAAAATTATTAAAATCATTACGAGATTAAAATTATTATGAAAATACATTATAAAATTATAGACATTGCTATAACAATTAAAATCTGTGTCCTAAAAACAGTTCTATTCTTATAATCACTTATTTAAATAATTGGATTAAAATTAAAAATCAATAAAATGTTAAAACAACATATCAATTAAATAAATCCAATTAAAGAAAACTAATTAAAATCTAATTTCAAATATTTTTCTATTTTGACTCAACAGGCACAGGTGCATTTTCAACTTTTAATTCTTTTTTAGAGCGTTTAACAAGTTCTGATAAAGCATTAGAAACATTAGTAGGGACAGAATCATTATCTTCTTTCAAGATAATTTCAGAAATCGTATTTGAAAGCACAAAGATTGCATGCTTATGTTCTGCCTTAGTCCTATGAATATGATGAGGGCTTATATTAAGAGCAATATACTCACTACATGAATTAGGTATCTCACTTTCTGTTTCTAAAAATTTTAAAACATATACTAAAAATTGATGCATCTGAATCATTTCATCTTTATACATAAATAACCTCTTATCACTTCATCATTAAATAGCTACTCTCTTACTATTATAAATTAATGAAATCAATTTCAAGCACTGAGATTTGATAATAATAGCGTATATTATATAAATAATACTCTATACCCAAAATATTAATCAGGTATAATCATATTAATTTAATGTATAATCATTAAGTACTATTTTATATTTATATAAATAACAGTTAATATCTATATAATAATAACATTGTACAAAAGTATTATATAAATTTATAGATTATCTTAAAAGTTTTAAATAAATGCAAAATATAGTAGTCAAAATCATGCATTATTTGAAATATATCAATATTACTTATTAATATTTAGTTAATAATAGTACTATACAATATTTATGTTATATACAATACAAGATTATATAATCTTAAATATTCTCAAAAAAACTATATGTGTTCCTATCTCAATACAATATTTGTACTATAATAATCATTATTATAATTTAATAATATTTAAAATTGTTGCTAAATAATTTTATATAATATTCATTATAATTTTATATAATTGATTTATATAATTTATATGATTGATTTATATATTTATTAGAATTTATTTTAAATAATTTTATAGCTATTAGAGATATTACCTTTAAATTGCTTATAAATGTTTTTATGAATAATGTACAATAACATAATATTTATATCATTTCAAAGAAATATTTTATAAAAGAAATATTTAATACATGATGATTCATTTAAAAAAAAATAGAGCTAAATTTATTTAGAGCTAATTAAATTTATTTTCAGAATTATAGTTGATTCATATGGAAATTTCATATTACGATAAAGAAAATTTAAGTAAATTAACAGAAAAATCTCAAGAAGATATTGAAGACATATTACCAACTGTCTCTGAAATCTTAAAAAATGTTAAAAATTCAAAAGATTTAAGCTTAATAAAATATACAAAAAAATTTGATAATGTTGAAATAGAATCATTGAAAGTTTCTAAAGATGAAATAAAAGAGAGTTATCTAAATTTAAAAGAATCAAATCCAGAGTTGCTTAATTCTCTTGAAGAAGCAAGTGAAAACATAGCAAAATTTCATAAAAAACAAATTCCACAAGAATGGGAAATTGAATTAAGAAAAGGGATAACTGCAGGACAGATAATCAGACCAATAAATAAAGTTGGTTGTTATATTCCAGGAGGAAGAGCTGCATATCCTTCAACAATTTTAATGACTGTTATCCCTGCAAAAATAGCTGGAGTCGAGAATATAATATGCTGCAGTCCTCCACAAGAAAATGGTAAAATAATGGATGCAATTTTAGTTGCTGCAGATATTGCTGGAGCAGATGAAATATACAAGGTAGGTGGAGCTCAAGCTATTGCTGCTATGGCCTATGGAACAGAATCGATACCACAAGTTGAAAAAATTGTTGGACCAGGAAATATATTTGTTACTGCAGCAAAAAAACTTGTTTATGGAAACGTTGATATTGAATTTCCAGCAGGACCTTCAGAAGTTTTAATAATAGCAGATAAAACAGCTAATCCCGAATATATAGCTTATGATATACTTTCACAAGCAGAACATGACCCCAATGCATCATGTTATCTTGTTACAGATAACTTAGAGTTAGCAAAAAAAACTAAAAAAGAAATAGAGCTAAAAACTAAAGAAGCTAAAAGAAAAGAAGTTATTGAAGAATCTTTAAAGAAATTTGGAAAAATTATAGTTACAAAATCTATTGAAGAAGCTATTGATATATCTAATGAATATGCTCCAGAACATTTGATAATAATGACTAAAGATAATGAAACAGATGAAAAAATACTGAAAAAGATAAAGAATGCGGGTTCAATATTTTTAGGTAAATATTCTCCAGTAGCTGCTGGAGATTACGGTTCTGGAACAAATCATGTTCTCCCCACAGATAGAGGCGCTAGAATGTATTCAGGACTTTCAACAGAATCATTCTTAAAGAAGCCTACAGTTCAAACAATTACTCAAAAAGGTTTAAAATCTCTTGAAAATGTTGTTGTTCCAATAGCAGAATATGAAGGATTTTATGCTCATGCAGATTCAATTAAAGTTAGATTAGATAAAAAATAGAACTAATAATAAAAATAATAAAAATAGAAATAATAGCAATAATATTAATAGTAATAATAGTAATAATAAAAATAATAATGGAGATTATAATAATACTAATTATTAGCACTAATACTAATATTAAGGTAATTTTTAATAAAGTAATAATAGAATTAAAATATTTAAATAATAAAATAAACAATAATTAAATAGCTATAATAGAATAAGAATTATTAGAATATTTATTATTAAAATAAAAACTTATAGAATAATTATTAATAAAATAAATCATAATAAGACATATAATATTGAAATAACTAATAAAAAACAACTAATTAATAGTAGTTATTTAAAAAAACATTTAAATATTAATTTGATTAATATTATTTCATTATGGTCTATGCATTTTTAGATTTCATGAAATTTAATATTAATAAAAATTTTAATAGTATTATAGAGATATTAATAGAAATAATGAAAAACAACTAATAATATTCATAATATTATTAATATGACTAATAGTACTAATAATTTAATTATTTAATTTAATAATTATTAACTTTAATAATATTAATTTACTATTATCTATCTAGTATCTATAATAATAACTGAATTTAATAGCAAATTAAAGTATAAAAGACTTATAAGATTACAAAGGTGAAAAATTGACAAGATTATCAGATATATGGAGAAGAAGCCATTATACAAAGGAAATAGATGAAAATATTACTGGTGAAGATGTTACAGTTATGGGATGGGTACATGAAATCAGAGACCTTGGAGGCATAATATTTGTACTTATTAGAGATAGGAGTGGAATGATACAATTAACTGCTCCAAGCAAAGAAATAGAAGGAGAATTATTAGATAAAATAAGAAAATTAAGAAAAGAATCTGTTATTGGACTTAAAGGAAAAGTTCAAGAAAGTGGAAAAGCACCTAATGGTGTTGAAATCATCCCTTCTGAAATAAAAATATTTAGTCTAGCTAATCAACCATTACCAATGGACCCTACTGAAAAAGTTAAGGCAGAAATTGATACTCGACTTGATTCTCGATTCATAGATCTTAGAAAACCAGTAGTAAGTTCTATATTTAAAATAAAAAGTAAAATGTTACATACTGTTAGAAATTTCTTTGAAGAAGGAGGATTTTTAGAAATAAACACACCCAAACTTGTAGCTTCAGCTACCGAGGGAGGAACAGAATTATTCCCAATTACATACTTTGAAAAAGAAGCATTTCTGGGTCAAAGTCCCCAATTGTATAAACAGATGATGATGTCAGCTGGATTTGATAAAGTTTATGAAATAGCTCAAATATTTAGAGCAGAAGAACATGATACTCTTCGTCATTTAAATGAAGCTATTTCAATCGATATGGAAGCATCATTTATGGATGATGTTGATGTTATGAAGATATTAAATGATCTTGTTCAAAAAGTTATCATAGATGTTAAACAAGATTGTAGAGAAGAATTAAAAACTCTTGAAATGGATTTAGATATACCAGAAGGCCATTTCGAAGTTTTAAAATATGATGATGCAGTTGATATGATAAATTCAAGAGATGTGCCTATGGAATGGGGTGAAGATTTATCAAGAGCAGCTGAAAAAGCACTTGGAGAAATGATGGATGGTTACTACTTCTTAACAGAATGGCCAACTGAGATAAAACCTTTCTATGTAATGCCAAATGAAAAAAATCCTGTAAAAAGCCATGCATTTGATTTAATGTATAAAGATCTTGAAATATCTTCAGGAGCTATGAGGGTTCATCAGCACGATCTTTTAAGAGAGAAAATAGCTGAAAAAGGTTTAAATCCTGATGCATTTAATGGATATTTGAGAGCGTTTGAATATGGAATGCCTCCTCACTCAGGATGGGGTCTTGGAGCTGATAGATTTAACATGACTCTAACTGGATTAGATAACATTAGAGAAACTGTTCTATTCCCAAGAGATAGACGTAGATTAACTCCTTAATCTCTGTTTTTCAATCCTTATTCATTAATTATTATATTTTTTAGCTTTTTATTTTTATAATAAGTATTTTAATAATTCTTATTTTATTATAGCTATTTAATTATTGTTTATTTTATTGTTTTATTTATATTTGAACTTTGAAAGTTTATTTAAGTAATTAATAGAGAATTAGTTAGTAAAATAGATAGTAAAATTATTTATTTATTATTCCTCTTTTATATACTTATTTTCATTGTTTTTTCTAAAAATTGTATAAAAAGTTATATTCAACTTTAAATTAATATAAAATTAGAGATTGAAATAATTAAACAACTAATGGTCATTTTATAATCTTAATAAGATTTATTAAAGAAAATTAGCTTTGAGGTTACATATGATTAAAAAAGAAAAAGTGATTTTGAAAGAAAAAATGACATTGAAAGAAAGAATAATGTTGTATTTGGTTAGTAAGTTAAAAATTTCTCAATCACAGCTTTTTGCAATTTTAACAGCACTAACAGCTACTGTTTTAATTGTCAGTAATCTTGCTAGCACTAAAATGTTTGATTTTTTTTCAACTGGACTAGTTTGGGACGGTGGTGCGATACTTTTTCCTATTTCTTATATTTTAGGAGATATAATTACTGAGATTTTTGGTTTTGAGCGTGCCAAAAAAGTCATCTGGACAGCATTTGCAATGAATTTAATTGCTGTTTTGGCATTGTTCATCGTTCAAATTTTACCTCCAGGACCTGGATGGGAAAATCAAATAGCATATGAAACAATTATAGGTTTTATGCCACGTATTGTTGCCGGCAGTTTGATTGCTTTTGTTAGTGGACAAATTCTTAATTCTTATGTTTTTGTTAAAATTAAAAAAATTACTAAAGGTAAACACTTTTGGCAAAGGGCAATTGGCTCAAGTTTGGTTGGTGATTTGGTTGATACTGTGATTTTCACTACCATTGCATTTATTGGTACAATTTCAACCTTCCAATTTGTGGGATTATTGTTAATTGCATATATTTCTAAAATCGTTGGTGAAACACTATTATTACCTGTGACTTATGGAGCTGTTAAGCTATGTGAAAAATTAATGATATCAGAAAAAGTGATGGAAAATGAATCAGAATCAGTTTAATTTTGAAATTAATGCTAAAATTCCAGGTGCATTAGGTAGAGCAGGTGTTATTCATACTCCTCATGGTGATATCCAAACACCTGCTTTTGTTGTTGTTGGCACATATTCTAAAGTTAGGTTCTTACCACCATATCAATTTAATAATATTGGTGCTCAAGCAATGATTAGCAATGGGTTTCACTTATCAAAAATCTCTAAAGACATTGAACAATATGGAGGATTGTCTAAATATTCAGAGTATAATTGTCCTACTATTACTGATAGTGGTGGATTCCAAATTATGTCATTTGGTAGTGGACTAGGTAAGGTTATCTCAATGGACAAGCGAAACATTGCTCGTGAACAATTTAAAGCAGAAAATAAAAATCGTTTGGCAAGAGTAACAGATGAGGGAGTATATTTCAAGACAAATGAAACCGCAGCTGAAAAGCTTTTCACCCCTGAATATTCAATGGAATTTCAACATAAAGTCGGCGCTGATATTATTATGGCATTCGATGAATTGACGAACATTGGTGATAGTAGAGAATATAATGAAAAAGCACTTAACCGTACCTATGAATGGGGAGTTCGGTGTTTACTTAAGCATCAAAAATTGACTGGTGAACATGCTGGAAAACCTTATCAGGCCCTTTTTGGTGTCCTTCAAGGAGCACATTATCAAGATTTACGAGAAAAAGCTGCTCGTGACTTAGGAGCATTAGATTTTGATGGATATGGTTTGGGAGGTGCCTTTGAAAAGGAACACCTATCCGATATTTTGTTTTGGTGTAATAGGATTTTACCAGAATCAAAACCACGCCATCTTTTGGGTCTTTCAAAACCAGATGATATTTTTGTGGGAGTGGAAAATGGATGTGACACATTTGATTGTGTGGCACCGACTCGTGAGGCACGGCATGGTAAAGTTTATACTCTTGATGGAGATATTAATCTCAGAAATGCAAAATTTAGAGGTGATTCTTCTACTTTGTTTGAGGGTTGTCAGTGCCCAACTTGCAAATCTTCTTACACAAGGGGAGAAATTCGTAAATTATTAAAAAATGAAGGTGGTTTAAAAACTTCAGAACAGATTATGGCAGATAAAAAACTTGCTATGGAGCTCATAACCACTCATAATGTCTATTTCATCATCAGACTCACCCATCAAATCCGTCAATCTATATTTAAGAAAAACTTTTTTGATTTTCGTGACGAGTGGTTAAAAAGGTATTATGAATAGTAAATTATAGTAATTATTTATTAAATAATGTAAACTTATCTTATTCCTATATTGTTGGAACTATGGAACTTATTGAGTGAAAAAATGAAAAAAATGAAAAATTACAAAGTAGCTATTGTAGGTGGAGGTCCAGCAGGAATGATAGCTGCAATATCAGCTGCCAAAGAAATTAAAACTCCTTACAAAGTTGTATTAATTGAAAAAAATGAGAAATTGGGTAAAAAACTACTTTTAACTGGTGGAGGAAGATGCAATATAACAAATCTTTCTCCAATAAAAAAATTAATAAATCAATTTAGAAAAGAAGATAAATTATTCCTTAAACATAGTATCTACAACTTAAATAATCATGATTTGTTAAATATATTTAGAAATAAAGGATTAGAGTTTAAAGAAGAAGAAAACGGAAGATGTTTTCCAACAACTGAAGATTCAAACTCAGTTTTATCAATCTTAAAAGAATATTTAGAAGAATTGAATATTGAGGTTCTATTAAATTTTCATGTGAAATCTATAATTAAAAAAGAAAATGAAAGATTAAAAATAAAATTAAATGAAAAAGTAAATGAAACAATAGAAGAAAAAAACAATTTATTTCGTATTAGCACAAACAAAAAAGATATTTTCTGTGAAAAAGTAATATTAGCTACAGGAGGAAAAAGTTATCCTCATACAGGTTCAAATGGTGAAGGATATAACTTAGCTACTAAATTTGGACATTCTATATCCCAATTAATGCCAGGAGCAACACCATTAGAAATAAATGACCCTTATCTTAATAAACTTTCTGGAATAACACTAGAAAATGTTGAAATTTCATATAAAATAAATAATAATCAAGCAATTGAAAAATGTAAAGTTGTTAAAGTGAGAGGAAATATCTTAATAACTCACTCTGGATTATCAGGACCTGGAATTTTGGATATTAGTAATCATATATCCTTAGATAATCAATGTGAATACAGTAAACTTACCTTAAACGGTGTTTATATTGAAATTGATTTGATTCCTAATATTAATGAAGAAAAACTGAATGAAATGATAATAAAAGATTCATCAACTAATGGAAAAACAATGATAAAAAATTATCTCAAAATTTATCTAAAGAATAGATTTATAGACTTCTTCTTAAACAAATCACAAGTAAGTGGAAATAAAACACTTAGTAATATGACTAAAAAGGATAAAAAAGCTATTATTAATGCTTTAAAACATTTCAAAGTTGAAATAAATAGTATGAATAAAAAAGCATCGATGATTACATGTGGAGGGGTCAAAATTAACGAGATAAATCCAAAAACCATGGAATCAAAAATAAGTGGAGTTAATGGACTTTATTTTGCAGGAGAACTTCTTGAAAGTTATGGATCTACAGGAGGATATAATCTACAAATCGCATTTTCAACAGGCTATCTAGCTGGAAAATCTGCAGGAGAGTCAGTTATCCAATAAAAAAAATATACATTAAAAATAAAATAAAAACTAAAAATAAAAAGAAATTAAGAATAAAGAAATAAAAAAAATAAAAACCAAAAATATAAAAAAATAAAGAGATGAAAAAATAAAAAAGAAATAAAAAAAGAAAAAATTCTAAAAAGGTCTTAAAAAAGTTTAAAAAGGCTAAAAAGATTTAAAAAAGCTTATTTAAATTTTAAAAACATTTTTAGCATTTTTTTCAGTTACTTTATCAATATTATCAACTGATTCTTCTTTAATTTCAGCTAATTTCGAAGCAACATACAAAACATTAGATGGTTCATTTCTATCTTCCCTGTTTGGAGCAAGATAAGGACTATCAGTTTCAGTTAAGATGTTTTCGATTGGTATTTCTTTAAACAAATCTTGATGGTGTTTTGAATAACAGATCATGGTTGAAATTGATGTATAATAACCTTCATCAATTAATTTTTTAGCTGTTTTTAAACTACCACTATAACAATGAAATATAACACTAGGAATATCATCATATTCTTTCACTATATTAAATGCCTTTCTTTCACAATCCCTAGCATGTATAAGAAGAGGTTTTTTATATTCATTAGCTAATTCTATGAATTTTTTAAATGTTTCAGCTTGTTTAGCTCTTTCAGATTTATCTTTAACATAAAAATAATCCATACCAACCTCACCAATGGCTAAAATTTCATCCATATGATTTTTCATTTGATCGATAGACAGATTTAAATCGTTATCACTAATCTGTCCAGAACTAACTGGATGGAAACCAAAAGTAGGGTAAATAAAATTAGGATTTTGTTTTGAAAGGTTTAAAGCTCTTTCGTTTCCTTCAATACTAGTTCCAGAATTTATAATTGCAGAAAGCTTTTTCTTAGCTCTTTTAATTATTTCTTCCCTATCATTATTAAATTGCTCAAAATCAACATGACAATGAATATCTATCATCAAAATTCCTCAATAAATGATTTAAAAATTTATTTAAGTTCCATATCTCCTTTCTCTTTGTTGATAGTCACGAATAGCTCTTAAAAAGTCAACTTTCCTCAATTCAGGCCATAAACTATCACAAAAGTACAATTCAGAATATGAAGACTGCCATAAAAGAAATCCACTTAAACGTTCTTCTCCACTTGTACGAATAATTAAATTAGGATCCTCCAACCCCGCAGTATATAAATTATCACTAACTGTTTTCTCATCAATCTCGTCTTTAGTAATTTTTCCTTCTTCAACTTCTTTAACTATTTTCTTTATTGCATCAACTATTTCAAGTCTACCATCATAACCAATAGCTAAATTAAAAAGTTTTTTATTATAATGTGAAGTGGATTCTTCAGCTTCAAGTATAGCTTCTCTTACATTTTCTGGTAAAAGATCAAGCCTTCCTACTACTTTAACTTTTACTTCATTATTATGAATCTTTTCATGTGCAACAATTCTTTTAAAGTTTTTTACAAAAAGATTCATCAAACCTTCAACTTCTTCGGAGGGTCTATTAAAATTTTCTGTGGAAAATGCATAAGCAGTTACAATTTCAATTCCAAGATCAATACTCCAATCAAGAACTTTTTCTAATGTGTCAACACCAATTTCATGGCCCTTAATAACATTTATATTACCTTGTACTCTAGAATACCTTCTATTACCATCCATAATTATAGCTATATGCTTAGGCATACTATTAGGATCAAGTCCTTTGGATATATACCATTCATAAAGTTGATATATTGGTTTCATCAATTCCATAATTTTTCCCTTTCTTAATACACAAATTATCAATAAAAAGATAATATTCAAAATTTTAGACTAATTTAGTAACAATAATTATATTAAATAGTTTATTATATTAAATAGTTTATATTAAAGCTTTTAGATTAAATCTTAGAAATATTTAATAGAATAATTAATTAGATAATTAATAAGATACAATAATTAGCTCTAATTCTAAAATAAAGTTTAATTTTGAAAATAAAATTTATTTATAAAGACTTTATATTATATATACATTTATATATTAATTTTATATACTAATTTTACATCTTAATTTATTAATTGTATAACTGATTTATTAATCTTATATAATAATTTTAGATTATATATTTTACAATAATTTAGATTATTATATATTAAAATTAAATTAATAATATTATATATTTATAAAATTAATTATTTATAAAATTAAGTATTTACAAAATTATAATACTTATAAAATTGTAATATTTATAAATTATTTATAACTAATATTATAATAAGAATATTATGATAATTGTTTATAATTATCATTTTATAAAATTAAATATTTATAAGATTAAATATTATTTATTAGCTAAATTATATGCAAAGGTCAATGCTCTTAAATATCCTTTTTCTGATTGATCACGGCTTGTGTCAATAAATATTTTTTCACTACCCAAAGCTATGGCACCAAAACTCTCCCATGAATTTATTAAGACAAGTGTTCTAAATATTATATTCCCATTGATTCCATCAGGAGCAATAATTATATTATTTTTATCAGCAATAGCTTTTTCTATTAGAATATAATAATTTTTTATAGATAATCTGTTTAAATTTGTAGATATATTATTTAAATTGTTTTTTGAGGAATTAAAACTAAAAAAAGCATTATAAGCAGGGTTTGATTCTTTATCTGAAAAAAAATCATTTATTTTCTTTACTAAAATTTCACTATCTTTGATTGATCTATCAATTTCAGGGCTTCTTCCAAAATCTTCTTTTCTTCCACCAGCCAAAATAGCAATTTTAGGGGTTTTATTTATTTTTAACATGAATTTAACTGATTGAAGAATTAATTGAAATTTTTCATCAATATTATTTCCCTCATCAATTCCAACAGGTCCAAGCAAAAATCCATTATAATTTAAATCAATATTATCTTTAATGTCTTCATGTATTTCATTGTTAAATCTTATAAAACTTGCCCTATTAACTGACATCCCTTTATTTAGATTTTTAATATTTTTCAGTACTTTTGAAGATTTTAAAGAACCTCTAACAACAGCATCAATAGTATTATCTTCCATGGCAAAAATTAGTTCTTCATCAGAATAAGCTAATTCTATTTCTATATCCTCATTTTTACTTAATGCTTTTTGTGCCAAAATAACATTTTTATTTTCACCACAGCCTACCACAATTTTTACCATATAACCTACCAAAACTTTTAATGTATAAATTTTATTGTATAAATTACATTTTGTATTATAATTATTATATTTTTTTTATATTTTTATTAAATATAATTTTTATTAGATATAATCTTTATTAGATATAATAATACTTATTTAAATAATTATAATAATTTTATTTAAAATTTTATTAATAATAAGAATTTATAATATTTTTAATAATATGGTTTAATTAATATGTTTTAATTAATATGGTTTAATTAATATTACTAATTAATGTGGTTTTTAACAGTATTTTTAATAATAAGTATTTTAATAATATTTTTAATATAAAAAATTATATAAAAAAGATTATATAGAAAAAAATATTTCATAGAAAAGATTATATTCAATGAAGACATATATTATATAGATTAAGTAATGAAAATATCATTACTTTTTCATAATTAACTACTTTTTAAGATAGTTTATTTTTAGAAATAATAGGAAAAAATATGTTGTTTATCCTATAAAAAACAATTTTTTATAATAGTTAATAAAGCTATTTAAAATAATTAAAGTGTATATTACTCTATATAAGTAATATATATCTACATAATTATATTATCTCTAATTATGATAAAATTGTTAAAATAAATTAAAAATAAAAAAATAAACGAAAACTAAAAAATAAAAAGCAATTTTAAATTTACTATTTTGGGAAGGGATAAAACATGGAAAGAAAAAATAAACTCATAATTGCAATTACAATAGTGGCTGCAATTGGAATACTTGCTGTTGTTTGGGGAACATTTTTAGGAGGCCCTGATTTATCTCAAGGAGATAAGAGCATTTTAGTGTTAGCTGTTGATGAAGGTGAATCAAGACCAGGTATGGGTGCTGTAGATATGGCATTTGTTATAGACTTGAAAAATGGAAGTATATCTAATTATACACCAATTTATCCAGGTGGTAAAACTCATCCAACTCAACCTGAACCTGCAGAAGCACAATCACAGGGAGCTGGATCTAAGCTTTTACTTCATGATTCATTATGGGGTACTAACACTCAACAAGGAATGCAATATGCAAAAGAAATTGTTGAAGCTAATACAAATATGACACCTGATGCTGTAGTAGCAATAAATACTGAAGCATTAGATGCAGTTATACAAGCTGCAGGCCCTATAAAAGTTGATGGACAAGAAACAAATATTAGTGCAATAGATCTTGTACGAGAAAACGATGAATTACATGGAGGATCCATGAGCAGAGGAGAAGCTGTGATGGCACTTGCTTCAGCACTTTCAACTGCTGCAAATAATCCAGATAAACGGAATGCTATGGTTCAAGCTGCTTTAGATCAGTATTCTAAAGGCAATATTGTAATGATTCCACAAGGATCATTTGTTGGCCTAATGGCTTCTAAAGGATTAGGATCTGTTTTATAATAATTAGACTAATTATAGTCTAATTTTTTATTTTTTAATATTTTATTATTTTTAATCTTTAATTATAATTTCTATTTAGTAATTTCTAATTTTGTCTAATTTTGATCATATTTATTCTTTAATTTTATTATCATTAGTT